>Ga0157363_1004959_pt1 | contig 12370 bp, 4 predicted proteins | sample AttsexASBM1_FD_111477 | JGI IMG/M metagenome (GOLD analysis project Ga0157363, IMG submission 111477) | Fungus gardens microbial communities from leaf cutter ant in Ribeirão Preto, State of São Paulo, Brazil - Atta sexdens ASBM1 | ecosystem: Host-associated > Fungi > Mycelium > Unclassified ...
AATCTCACTATGTTAAATTAATATTCGAAAATATTAAGAATTCAACACAAAATTAAAAATCGAAAATTTTAACAAGGGTCGGTTTTAACACAAGTACAATATGTTTCTTATTGCATATTATAATAAGTATTGTAATTTTATTTTTTACTTTATTATCACTACTTGTTTATTTTATCTAAATGTAACTTTATTTATATATGAAAGGAGGCAGACATGTCCATTATTTCTGTAATATTAGTTAAAATTTTATATTAAAATTTTTTAGCGTATATTTATATTTTTAATCTTTATTTATATTTTTTTAATACCACTAAGGGCTTTATGTATCTCGAAACATTCAATTTTAGTTATTACATGTTGAAACTTCTGTAATTTAAAATAAATGTTACGTATATATTTAATATCCTATATCTCACTCGTTAATTGGCCTCGTTTGTTTTTATTATTGTGGATATTATCATGAGCTCAATTCATAAACTTTATTTTACATTATAATTTTATTCAAAGAATATTAATTTAGTGTTATAAAACGATTACTACCTTATAATTTTGCTCATACAATTTTTATCGATCGCGCCTACGTCACGTTCCAAAAGCGAGTCGTATAAATCACGCTCCATTCAATAACGAATACATTCCGAGTATATTCCAGCATATTTCATATATTCCTATTGTTCTGAAACGGGGATATGTCGCGTCTTGTTTCGCGAAACATACTATTGTGATTTCTATGCGAACTTCCCCTTTCTTCCTCTGACAGGAGCGGAATCTCCTTTTGCGCTATGCAAGATATGTATATATCTCGTAACGTGGCAATTTGCCATTACCATTCAAGTCTGATGTACGAAAACCATCAATTTTGATCTCGCGATTAGACTAGATTTCCTTTATAGATAACGTACAAAAGCGCACTGCGCTTTAACACATCGCGGAATAACATGCGATATCCTTCTATGCGAACTTCTTAAATAGTAAAAATAATTTTACTCAATACGATTTTTATTGAGGTGATTCCTCGATAATAAAAATTGGAAAATTTATTGGGCTGAAAACGATTAATCGAGAGATTCGAACTCCACGTTCCTTTAAATTACCTCAGGCACTTCAATAAAAATGGAGTATTATCGAAGATCTACAGGGAAAATATCTAAAAATATTCAGTTAGATAAGAAATCTGAAAATAAATTTTATTGGACTATCAGATTATATAGAACGTTCAAATTGATTGCTAGAATATTAAAATTTTTTGCAGCATTGCTCATCAATACTTGAGTTTTCTACATAAACATTTTGATTCAATAAAAAATACTTTCAGATGTAATATTAACTAAATTTTTAAATAGTTCAGCAAAATTTTTCTGTATACTGACGCAATTGCATTCACGAACAATTCTTGCCGTACGCAGGACTGACCGAAACCTCGACGAACAAACCGGAGATCGACGAGGACGAGGAGGAGGATCACTGGAAAGACGCTTCTCCGATGACGCCGATTTGCAGTCCAGTACGACGACCTGCCAAACTCCATCATCGCGACAAAAGGTCTCCAACCAGATATATCGATGTCGATAACGACGTCGAGATTATTCACGAATTCTATCCTACCACATCTAAAACAATGCGCGAGGAGACGAGTATCGTGTCGTATGGCGGCACGATAATCGTGGAAACGACGAGGATACCCAGGCACACCAAAGATGTGCCGACGAGGATGGAAAAGGTGGCTCCAAAGGTGAAATTAAAGAAGCAATCGTCCTTGGAGCTGGATCGTGTACCTCCCGTTCAAGAAGAACCGTCTTCTAGTGCGGAGGAAACATCCAGGATCACTATGACAATGAGATCGGTGCGAGAAACTGATCAAGAACGTAGGAAAAGCCTGAAGCGTCACAGCAGCGCAGAATCCGAAGGACGAACGTCCACATCGAGGGAGACATTGGAGAAGTCGGATACATCGTCAGAAAAAGGTGCCAAGAAGAAGGTCTTCGTAGAGAAGGGAGATAGTAAGAAGCGATCGAAAAAGTCGGGAAAAAAATCCATCAAGACTGAACAGAAGATGGAGGAAGATTCGTCAAGACGGAAACACGAAGGCGAAGATTTTACGAAGAAAGACGAGGAGACTTATCGACGATCGAGGGAGGAGAGGAAGAGCTTGAAGGAGCAAGAATGCATCGAGAGGGTGACGGAATTCCTGACGAGGCATAGCATTCCGTCTTATTCTGATGTAAATGTCGGCCTCGAAACTGCAGAGCTCTCCGTTCCTGAAGTCGTAGATGAGCAACGAGTTAAACGTCCATCAGCTATTAGCAAAGAAGAGGAAACCGTAAGCCTCTCAACGACAATCGAAACGTCCATCGTATCTACAAAAAGGAAAGAGAGCCTGAAAAGTGTATCTGAGATGGAAGAAACGAAAGATTCTGTGAGAGACTCAAAACTCGCAAAGGACATCAAGAGACTCTCGAAGGACAAGAAACAACGGCCAACTCTCGAACGAATAGCCGTTTCAGAGATTCGGCAACCCGAACCGGCGGTTCAGCAGCCCACGAAACGACCGAGCTCATTGAGAAAAAGGAGAGACTCCTTCTCCAGAGAGTCCTCAAGAGAATCATTGTTGGAAGAGAAAAAGGGTGTCAGAATTCAAGAGGACGTACAGGAGATTTTCTTTGATGATACGAGCGACCAGGTGAGTGGATTGAATTTTTTTTTAAATTCCATATATTTTGTTTTGTTTATATTAAAATTTCATTACCTTCGATTGATCGAGTCGAATGTCAACCGATTGGTCAATTCTGCTTAATCTTCTAAAGACGGTATTGTCTTGTTATTAAAAAAATAATTTTGTTGTTGTTTTGCTAAAAAATTACTTGTAAGTAAAAAATTAGAAATAATAAAATCGGCTCCTAATTTCGATGTGTAACTGTCACGTATCAGATGATCGACCTGCTGCCGGAGGTCCAGCTGGTGACTGCCAGGATCATCACGGCGGAAGAAGCGTCTGCGCTTCGCTTTGAAGAGGCAATCACCAGAATCGAAATCCATTCGCCACCAGAAGTGCATCTCATTCCAGAGACAATTAAAACGAAACTAACGCGGGCGCCATCACCGGAAATTGTCGACGCCTTGTCATTGCAGCTGCCCGCCTTAGCGAAATCGACATCGGAGAGCACTTTAGCGGAAGGCAGACCCAGCTCCGACGAGGATCGCAAAGTTTCTGTGAGAAATCTGAGGCCAGAGATTCTTTGGGATCTGTCAAAAGTTTCCGATAACGGTGAAAAAATCGAGCAGATGGGTGAGAATGGTAGAGACATCAAGGAGAGGCGACTCAGCAGAACCGGAAGCGAGGGTTCGAAAAGATTAGCCAAGGATCAGAAGCAGGAACAATTTCCCTTCAAAATCGGCAGTCTGGCACAGCCAGACAGGCCGGAACTAATGATCCTGCATGAAGGTCTGACAGAGAAAACAGGAAGCGTCGGAGATGTGACAAGAAAGGAAAGCAAGGAAGATGATGATATTTCAAGGTAAAAGAATTTCTATGTAATTTCTTTTCTCACAAAGATCTAATCGATTTGTTGATATTTTACACAAGAATAATTAAATTTTATACACACTAAAAAAAATTACTAAATCGTAATCAAACAAATATTTATTAAAATTTAATATTTTTTTCAGTATATGTATACGTATATTAATTTTGTTTTAAAGGATTACAGAGAATCACTCTGGTATTTCTCTTAACTAGCAGAAACGTGTTCAATTTATTGATTATAAAGATTATCAAGATATATATATAATTTTAAATTTATTTAGAGATATATTATACAAAATTTGTTTTAAATGATGAACGATTTTATAGCAGCGTGAAAAATTAATTGACATTATCGTGCATTAGCATTGATACGATTCTATGTTGAGAAAAATAATTTGCATATACGCGAAAATAAAATCTTTTATTTTATAAAATATTTATTTTATAAAATATTTGATTCATTAAGGAAGAGAATTTCGACCATTCCGACCGTTCGTTTCGTGAGTGAATGATCGATTCTGCCAACACGTGGAAAGAGGTAAACAAGCTTGCGATATCACAAATACGGTCTGTCGATCGAATTATAAGTTCGAGTGACGTCGCCTGGGGCTTCGAATGTCGATTTGCAAACAATATTATTTACTCCCATAGTTTGTCGCTCCCGATTAGGGTTGGATTACATGCATGGCCATAGAAACCCTGAAGTGCTCGTATAATTTGCTGGAAATCTAGGTCACCGGCTAATACGTCGGAATACTTTGCATCCCGAAAAAAAATTTCGAGCCACGCTGAAAAATTCATCGTGATTACGTCCCACTGCGTACGCGATTTTAACTGTCTCTGTGCGCGAAATACCCACCAGAGAAATTCTGCACCATGTTCATGTCGGACAAATGAGAAATTGCTATTCCTTTTTCATACATAATTTTTGCGAAGCATATTACAGTTTAATAATATTAACACATTTCGTGCTGCGCGAGTCAACGTTGAACTTTCCATTCGGATACTTAATATTTTGACTATAAAATGGTACGTAGTTGTAAAATAATTTTTTGTATTGACATGTGGATGCATAATTATGACATGTGATGCAACATATGGTACGTTAGTACTTTCTTCTTTATAATAATAATCTTTGTAATTTTAATTATTACGAAATATATATTATTTAACAAATATAACAAATGCAAACAAAAATGCCGTGGGTCATTAGTGACCTACGCAGTATTTTTATGTGCTTTTATTATATTTATTAAATAATATATATTTTATAATGTTTGATAAAAATATATGTAGTTAAACAAAATTGCAAAAATTATTTGTAGAAGAAGACCTAATGTATCAATATTGCGGCATGATGATAGTCATTTAAAATTGACCCGGTATTGAATGTGCTAATATAATATACATTGAGTAACGTAAATAAGAAGAAGATAGAATGTTTTTTTACGAATTATCGCTGATCTTGGTTAAATGTCAACATTTCATAAACATTGTAGTTCACTTCATCAGGACAAGAAGTATCAGGTTGCTTTTCTGATGAAGTAAATTGCAATGTTCACGTTGGCATTTAACGATGTGATAAAGACACGGAGATAATCCACAAATTTTGTAGTTTCTTTAAAAAAATATCCGTAAGTTTCAATAATAATAATAATCTCGATTATCTAAGCATGGATCTCATTATGGAATTTCATATTTACAACAAAATTATCCAAGATGTATAATTGAGAAGACAGGAAAAAAAAATCCATTTCTGATTCATAATTATATTGTATTAACACTTTGATTGCTAAAGCTCAGCATTGAACTTAATAAATCTGTAATAGCAGTTATTTTGATTTTTCAATTGTTTTTTAAAGTCTAATGTAATTTAATATTGTCTCTTAAATACATTATCTCTTAAATACATTAAATCTTTAGTAAAATTATTTTTAATCAAACATAGATATAGATTTTAAGACAATTAAAATATGAATTGAATTATCAAAAAAAATATATATATTAAATAAATCTACATCTCATTATGTAGGTTGTAGGAAATTCTATTTGTCAGTAACTAATTCATTTATATGTTTTTTGTCGATTGTTGACCTGTTATGTTTAAAAAATAAAAAAAACCATTGTTCTTTTTTAATTTATTAAAAAGCAAAACGCGATTAAAAGCATCTTTCTTTAATTCTCTATTTCGCTTTTCTTCCCTACTATCCTGCAGAAACTTTTTCACTGCCATTTACATTTACGATTCAACAAACTTCTCGCAGCACATACATTGTAGGAGTTACATCCACGCAAAAAACCACTTAACGCGAAGTGCTATTTTTTTTATGGGTATTCACATTGGAATCTCACACGGCACACGCGACGTTACAATCCCAAGTGCGATATTTATTTATTTTTTCTACTCCTGAAATAGAATTTGGCTGTTTTTGTACTCGCAATCAAGCAGATTTATTTTATTTAATACTTTTTTTCACATAGCTATAATATATGTGCCTGTAATTGTTCTTTAACGCATTGTATTATATTGTTGATTTCATAATATAAAATTATATCCAATTTGAGTTATTTTTAATGATTTATTATGTTATCTGCTTTTATTCAATATATTATTAATTTAATTAAAAATAATAAACATTAAAATTACTTAATTTAAGAAAATTAAATTATATTGTTAAATTAAATTAATTTGTTAAATTAATTTACTTTATTAGTTTATAATTTATAAGGAAAATTAAATTAATGTATTATTATATCCATTAAATTAGATTCTTTAATTCTTTATTAAATGCATTGATATAATGTTTATTATAGAAATGGATTAATTTACATTTTTATTTTATTACACATAAAACTTAAAAATAACAATAATGTTAAAAAAAAAGGATTATATTACTCCTTATTATTCCTTATCTAACAGGAATATTACATTAATGTTATCTTACATTAATGTAAGTTAAAAGTTTATAAAATTTTCTAAACGGAACGACAAACCACGATAATATTACTTTGACGTTAAAATCATGATTGATCGAAGAGTGACTTTAATAATCATTTTCAATTTTGGATGATAATTTTATGTTCTGTTTGTATAAATTGCATTTATATAATACACGTTCGAGAAATTAATTCCCTTGGAATATCTGCTATCATGTTCGAAAGATAAATGTGCATCATCTTTGAATAATTCATGATCTATCAGAAAGAGCGAAATATAAAAAGATGGATAGAGTCGGTCTTGAGATGAAATCGAACACGTCTGGATAAAGACGTACACCCAGGACGCAAAGTAAACAGAGGAAAATTCTGAAAGCTTAACAAAAAATGACAACGATGTCGACAAGCGACAAGGGAGATGATAAGGGGTGAACGAGATATCAGTTCGAACAGTAGAAAAGGGCGTAAGAGACCAGCATGACGCAACCGGCGAAGTGGAGAAGAATCAGCCGGAATCAGCCCACGTCGCGAAGATACACAGTGTAGATACGGGAAAGCCAGAGAGACGCAGTCAAAGAGACGAACTAACACCGGGACGCTCGGAAAGAGAGACGAAGACGGAGAGCAACGTGATGTAACGAGCTGCGAGAGTAGCGGTGAAAAGAGGTGAATGCAGCGGAACGGAGAGAAGAGCGACGCGCGTCGGTTCGAGGCATAGAGACGAGCGGATGCGATGCATCCGGACGGATAATGCAGACTGTGGAGTAGAAAAAGACGGGGAGAGCCGGCGGGGACAAACACGATGTGGCGCACGATGTAACATCGATGAGGATAAGGAAAGATAAAAGCGTCGTTATAAAGAAGTGGCGGAGAGACGTGATGGAATCGCAAAGGAGCAAAGACGGAGCACGATAGATGGAGAGGAGAGACGCGCGGAATTGCCGGTGGCTGCCGAGAGATAAGGCCGAAGACGTAAGGACGTCGAAGTATATGTGGTGGGCAGAGGGGAGAACAACGGGAACTTCAGCGGTTAAAAAGAGGACGTACAAAAGAAGCGGGAATGGCTGGTCGTATGGAGGACGGATAAGCGATGTGCAAGAAAAATATAGAGAGGCGAAACGAAGCGTGTAATAAGCGCGCACGCGGGCACCGCAAAATATACAGAAATGAATGAGAGACTCGTATGTGCGGGTTCGTGGTTCAGGATAAACCAGGCCAACGGTTTTCAAATTGTTTTGCCTTCCAACAGCATTTCGCGAATAAACGAAGCGTTATCTTTTTTCAATTAATTTTTCACGTGAACCGTATTAAAATTTTAATTTCGTGTTTAATTGCCAAAGATACGTAATATCAAAAGTTCAAAATTTCACACTGCGGAAAAAAATACACGACAGTTAAACTTTGACCTTAAAACGTTGCTGCTCCACTTTTGACAGAGTATATATGTACGTGATATCGCAAATATTCAGGCAACCGCTGCATGGATATATGAATATGAATTACGACTATGTAAACGTGTTATTTCTCGCGAATTGAAGAACAATTAACGCTAACTATGACATCATTCTCGCTAGTCAATTAAGTTGTTCTCTACCATAGCGTTTTAATCACATTTATAATACTAACCATCGCTCCATGTTTAATATTCCGAACTCGACGAGTTATTTTAATGCCATCAATTGTGTCACTTCGCGCGCACATTTGTAAATCTTGAAGCGGCACCCGTGGCACGTAGAAAAGAAACTGTCTAACAGTATCTGGCTACAAGCGATTTTGTTAAAATATATGGGAAAAATGGTTTTGTTCAAATCAAATATCTATAAAATTCTAGCTAGATACAAATTTGAAAATAATTTTGTTGGTCCATCAAAATAATTACGTGCGATGCTCAAACTGATTACTAGAATGTCAAAACATAATTTTGTAGCATTGTTCATCATATTTAAGATTCTCACAAAATTATTTTTTTGATAATTCAATAAAATTATTTTCAAATTTGTATTTCAAATTTGTATGTGAAAAGAACGGTTTTGCTAAAGTTAAAAATTTAATTAGATACAAATCTCTCTGAAAAATTATTTTATTGATTTATGAACAAAATAATTAAACGTAAAAATAATTAACGTAAAACGCTCAAATCGATTGCTAAAATGTTAAAGTCTTTCACAGTCATACTCTTGAATTTTCTATAAAATTATTTTGATGATGTGCACAACAAAATTATTTTTTTCATATCTATATCTATCTAAATTTTTTAGATTTTAGCAAAACCATTTTTTTTCATGTACGAGAGAAAAAAGTACATATACTTCCTTATACATTATATTAATTTTAACTGTCTCATTGTACAATTTAAATTAATAGCAAATTCGGTTGGATGCACTTAGTGCGCATAGATGCACATTAAAATCATTATACTCTAATTTAATTTGAGTGTAAAATGCAAATATTTCGAAACATTAAATACATATTTAATTTAATAGTACAATAAAGTATATTAAAGATTTCGCGGCTTAATTCGCTTCTCTGTTTATATTAAATATATATATTTATGTCAATTTGTGTACGACTTTAACTGTGCACCATTGCGAATTGAGTGCATCCAACCGAATTTGCTAGAGTATGAAGTGAGACAGTATAAGTTAGAATGAGATAATATATACATATATACAGGAAGAAAATATGTATCTTTCTCGTAAGATTTTGAGAAAATCGTTTATGACCAGATTATGTTATAGAATCTTTGTCACAGTAATTCAAATTTATTACTAGTCATACATTTTTTAAAGTCAGACGAGACCCTATGGAGCAAAGGAACGTCCAACACACACAATCACGAGGAAAGACATTAGATGAAAAGAGAACACACACAAACAACTTTTGCTCATATATACATATGAGCATATAACGCATGCGAAATGGGATCACGCACAAGAGAATAACACTTATCTATAAAATAAAAGTTTCCCCGTAACGTCTCTTTTGAATATACGTACATGTTTGATGTGTACGTGTGTATTATGTACTTATGTACCCGGAGCTTCTACAAAGACCGCAATTTATCTCTCTAATTTGACAACGAGATAATCCTAATCCTTATAACATTACCGCTACCGTTTGAACAGCACCGTGCTCTGCACGTTCATTCCTAGTTACATAATAACCTACAGTTTGCGTCGAATAATTAACTAGCCCTTAAACAGGAAACGTTTGATGGAATAATTACGTTTACATAATGAATCTATAAATAGAAAATGTATCATGTAAATTGACAGAGAAAGAGCATTACATCATTTGCATCAATAACTTTCCACTTACGTCATTAGGAAATTAAATAATTTTTGTGGACATATCAAAGAGGAATTATTTTTTTCAATGTTTACGACAATAATAAAATTAAAATTGGAGGAAATCGGAAGTAATAAATGTGCTAATCGAAAATGAAATTCAATTAAGCTGGATGGAAATATTTTTGTCGTTTCACGAAAAGTTACGGTCACGAATTTCGAGGAATTCCGCAGTTCGACAATGAAGCGCTCATTTATCGAAAATTGGTTCGGTAGATACGAGCTGTTCGGATTACTCCTCTACATGCGCTCGCATACATACGCATATGCACACGAACACGCATCCATATATGTGCGCTTAAATACGTATAATACGTGAATACATACAACGAAACGCATAACACATACGCGCGTGCATTTCCCAAGCACGTATCGGGCGCCTACATTTTGGCACGTGTACACGTATGAATCTCCTACATACGCCTTCGCAAATCAGCTCGCGCAAATCCGTACGTGTTCCCGAGTACGCGTACATGCTGATTCCGATTTCGCTCAATCTCCTCAATACGAACTTCCAGCTACCTCATTCGGTGTATATAAACGATCTCGTAATGCACAGTCGTGTGCATTCAACGACACGTTCATACACTCTCATTTCCTGCAAATGCCATTCCCGTGCACAATATACATGTATAGGTGCCGCCTTGTAAGTTTCCATACATACAGGTGTACATACATATCCTTACATTCGCGTGCTGTACACGTTTACTTCTCTTTCAATACAAATTGACAGACGTAATATAAATGTCCAATGCCGGTCTATTCTTACTTTAAGACTGTCTCGAGTAATGTCTTATAAAGATGTTATTACGGCTTTGTAATTGACTTATGACATCTTAAAGCAGTGCATCTTAAGACGGTCTTAAATAGAAGAACCAATTATGAATATTAGTCTAAGAGAGTTTTTCGAGATTTTCTGACAAAACAGCTGAAATTTATGAAACGTTTTTTGGAATACTAAATTTAAATCAAATTTAATATAATTTTCTTGAATTAAATTATTTAACTTCATTATTTTATTTAAATTAACGACATTAAATAAGAAGCAAACTAAAAAAATGCTTAAAAATAATTCAAATTGGCTATAATTTGTGCTAATTTAATATGCAATGTTCAGTTTCATGGTTAAGTTTCAAATGAACAACCAACAGTAAGTAAAAGTAACATAATATTATATTACAATTTCGAACTCGGCAATATGTAATATGACACATAATATTACGTAATAGTATTACGTAATAGTTACATTATTGAGTTCAAAATTATAATGTAGATGTTATATTACTTTTAATTGATGTCGACTGCGAATTTAGATAAATCAGAGAACTCACTTCCCGTAAATGTCAAAACTTTGAAGTCCGTCTTATTGTCGTTACACAATAAGCTACATAGTATTCTAGTTCTACAACTCTTAACAATAGTGTCAGTATTGTCATTACGCAGATAAAAAAACATGTATGGTCAATAAAGCTTCACAACGACAATACGATATCGAATCGTCGTTATAAAGGGCTATCTGCAATAGGAATAATATAGTGTATGTAGTAAGTTGTAAGCGATAAGAAATCGACCAACTATAGTTAAATGAGGAGAATAATCAATTATGATTAATCAATTTTTTACAGTTTATAGCTCACTACACGATATCGTTTCCGTTGTAGATGGCCCATAAAGTTCATTTTTCATTGGCGTAAGCATAATTGTAGAGTTGTAAAGTTATAAAGTTGTGATTGTAAGAATTGACCAATCACGATCGAATATTCTTTTCAAATTCGATGAATTTGATTGATCAATTTTTACAACTACAATTACTTACAATGCTTACGCAATTGTAGAATATACTTTAAGCCCATAATTGTAAGTAGTATAGTTGCAAAAATTGACTAATTATTATTATTATTATTATTATTTATTTTATTGTGTATAGAGAAATTACAAAGCATACACAAATGGTGAGGTAATAGCAGAACTGCTGTTACTAAGCCTCTCAGAAAACGGAACAAATTACAAATTACAAAGTACAGAGAAATTAATACAATTTCAGAAAGATAAGTTTCTTGCTTAGTAAATACTCGATAGTTTTAAAAAGGTAAAGGCCAAGAATGATTTGAGTATAATTGCAAAAAAGCATGATTAAAATAATAAACGCAGACTTATTACACAGTAAACGGAGATAATTGAAAAGATCGGAATTAATATAGAAAATATTGACAATTAAAATAAATATATTTAAAGCGTTGATATACGATCTTAATAGCGGCAAAAAAGAGTGAAACAAAGGAACTAAAGGAGAAGAGCGGATGGAAGAAGATAGCATGTTGTAAAATTTTGTGGCCATATAAGAAAACACAGCTTTGAATTTGACTAATCAGAGTAGAATATGAGAAAAATATTAAACTATGATTGGTCAATTCTTACAGCGCCACTTAAACTATATTTATTCAATTATAGAATGGGCTTAAGAATTATATAGATGAATACTGCACACCTTGTAGACGAGTTACGCACTCTCTAAATCTGAATCAGTGGATAATCACTGATATTAGTGCCAAGTATGCCACTG
>Ga0157363_1004962_pt1 | contig 12368 bp, 7 predicted proteins | sample AttsexASBM1_FD_111477 | JGI IMG/M metagenome (GOLD analysis project Ga0157363, IMG submission 111477) | Fungus gardens microbial communities from leaf cutter ant in Ribeirão Preto, State of São Paulo, Brazil - Atta sexdens ASBM1 | ecosystem: Host-associated > Fungi > Mycelium > Unclassified ...
CCCACTCTTTACTTGATAGCCCTACTGAGAGCTTTACTGCTTGTGAGATCATTTGTCCTTGAGTGACGAGTGGTTGCTACAACACTATATGACTAACATGAATAAGACAAGTACTTTATTCAGAACTTCTAATAACACTTGAAGACCACAAGCACAACAAATATCCTAAATAAAACATAAGACCAATTCACATAATTATATTGGTAAATATTATATTTCTTTAGCATACATATTTCTTTGTTATAGGCATGAAATCAGGTTAATACTTTGTGATACAACTTTGGTAACTAGCTTGAACTGCAACAATATATCTTTTTTTTATTGAAATCAACAATTTATTACATAGAGCATAGTGGTAGTCCATGTCTACAAGAGATTATTTACAGTGTATCAACCCTAATATTACTTATACAGTTTTATAACATGAAGGATTACTTAGGAATTGAATCCATAATCTCAAGTAGGCTTGAGGTAAGCATAATCTATGTGGAATGGGGGTTTATTTCTACTACACCATCTCTTCCCCCACAATATATCTTTCAGCTCTTATCTATTGAAAACCTTAATAATTGACCTCTTAATTATTGAATCTCTGACTTTAAGTCTATATAGATAAGTCATATATGATTGGTATATTAATAAAATCACTTATGTGGTAACAAACTCTACTTCTATTATAGATGGTATTTATACTTTTCCCTATCACTGGCAATGTTCTCTAGTCTGTTGGATAACCAACTATCTCTACACAAGATTTAACTCTATACTACTACTTGTCAAGATCATCGATGGTGGACTTGGTTTTTATTTTCTCTTTTCACTTTATTTTATTTTTTGTTTTCTTTTTCTTTTCTTTTCTATTTTTAGAACAACTTGGGTTAAGGTCTATCAGTCACGATGTCACATCAGTCACAAATTGATGGCGAAGTTACAAGACTGATTACAAGACTTGGAGAACGGAGTAGAAGATTCGGGAACAAAGTAACGTCATACAGCATGGACAACACATGCTGGCCTCATGTTATACTCATGGTCATTTAGGGTAGGGTGCACAGTAGTTAGCATAGACCATGGGTAATAGTATATAAGGTAGACTACTTTGTATCAGGAACTCTATCGAGTTCTCTTGTATTACTCAATACAAGAGTTGTTCTATTATCCAACCCTAAGGATCTTAGTCCATAACACCACTATATGTACTGGTTTATAGAATAAGCATAGATAGTAGTGTAAGAAATACAAAACACAATGATGTAATAAAAAGATAACAAGATGAACAAAGAGTTAAGATATTTGAATTGTTCAAACATTGGTTTGATTATAAGCTAAAATTTTCCCAACAAGCATTCTCAGGAAGAAGGTGCAGTCCAACCATGCTTATACAAGAAATTAGTTTCTTTAGTATAGAATTTATTAAGAAAATACTTACATTATATATAACATATGATCCTCTGTCTTTTGACATAGTATAAAGAAAATACAATCTCTCTGCTATTATGAGTCACATTAAGAGTAGTACTCCAGAACACCATGTACCAACATTCCAGATGAATACTGTATAGATAGACTAAAATATGATTATCACACTTGTTGTTATACAAAATGTGTCAGATGCTACAATATGAATTGTCTTTCTGTTTTATGTAATATCACCTTCTACATTAGAAAAATCCTGAATGTGGACTCTAGATAAGATTACAAGGCTATTAATCTTCAAGGCTATAAAGGCAATAATATTTGAATTCTGAGAAGATTTTGCTGGAGAATTCAGTTGGGATGATAGATCCAAATAGTTAGAAGCATACCCATTATTACTACCCCTACTTCAAAACAGGGTAACTACAGAGGTTATACACATTCTTTGTACTCCAGTACTCCAAAAAATTCAAATCATCATAATGAATGGTAGTCATTACCATTAATATGCTTGCTATGAGAGTTGATTGGCTAAAGATACTTGAAAAATACAGGTATGGGATGGTCAATGCTCAATGGAAAATCTGAGCATATACCTATAATATAAGACCTATTAGAATAGGTTGCTATTGGTAATTTATATAATCTTCAATAACAGAATTGTATTGATTGGAAACATTGCAATACAGAAGATAGTTCCATATCTATGAAACTACAATAGCACTACTTGTCAAGGATGAAACAGCAGCAGTGATGAGTGAAAATATAGACTACTTTTATCAGAGATAGAGAGATTATTTTAAAACATATATATAATAGAAGCTAGAATTGTTTTGAAATCAGTATAAGTGAAGAGAAGAGGGGTCTGGATGAAATGAGCAGTGGTAGAGACAATGGGACAAAGAGTGCTCAAGTGCATTATAATATTTAAGCAGGGAAAGAACCTGATTAAACATTTCTTAAAGAGTATCTTGATTTTATAACAGTTTCAGACAGTGAATTGAGTATGGATGTTAAGATATAAAGTCAACATAATACATCTAGCCATTCTATAGTAATATCAACATCTTTTAGAAGTTTGATAGCTTAATACTTGAGATATTCAAAGTTGATGTCTGATATCCATTTTAGTTTTCTACAGATAACTAGACATCTTTCTTACTCCCATACTTTTGTGTCTTCCAAATGCAAGTTGTGATAATGACAGAAATAACATATATATAGCATTTGTGGTAGCAATAGTTGTATTCTGGAGATATGTAGTATGTCTCTTATCTAAGATTCCACCTGAGCACCATAAATATTCTCTGATTATTGGATTGCTATATTATTTCAAGTCAAAGACTACAAGTTCTAGGAATTTGCTGATTTTGACATTAAATATTTTACCCAGCTAATAAGTCTTATTGTTGGCTATATATTACTGTGACTGTTGTAGCAACTACTTATCACAATGACAAATTATCACACAAGCAAGTAAATCTCAAAAGTAGATATAATGTGGGAAGTTCACAAGAGAACTTGACAAGAAGTCTCTGCTAGATTAGAGTCCTATATATACAGAATACACATAGTCTGTGCTATATTCTTATGTCTGCCTCATTTCTTACTTAAGGCCATCATGTTGCACACATGTGTCCTAATGTCATCTTCCAGATCCTTTTACTATGTTCTAGGCCTATGATGTCACGTGCCTCTTCATCGTCACTAAAGAGAAAAAGAAATTCAAAAGAAAAGAAATATAAAATCAAGAAAAATAGATAAAAGAAAAAGAAAAAGTTAGTATCCAAAGCATTCCATAACAGTGACTAGTAAAGAGAAAGAAATTCCTATAAAGTTTACATTACATTATTCAATTGCTCTGCATGAATTTTGTGCAGCATACTAGCACTCACCTTAAATTCTTGGTTTTGACTAACTTTCTGATGGTTGGTATTGTGCAGTGATGAAATACTACTCATCAGCTTTTTTATGTTAAAAACTTTGTTTATAGAGACTTATAAGACATGAATATTATTTTTGATGGTAAATTATTTTTAATCAACTTTGACTAGAGTAGAAAGCTAAGAGAGTCATATTATTTTATAAAATTCTAGGAGTTCAATCTAGGGCTTATATAAGGGTAATACAAAGCAATGCACTGATCACTGCTGAGGAGAATAACAAAGTCTTGGAAACTACCATAAACAAGATTAAAGATCATTCTCCAATCTCTAGAATTAAGTATAGAGATATACCATCCTGAGATGGTATAGGTATATAGTTAGATTTTGATAGTGTCAATTGTTCAATTAAAATGGTAGTATACTCAGATGAAACAAGTATTGAGAAAACCTGTCTTTTTATTACTCTTTTGTTACTTCTAATTTCTTTCCAACTTCTTTAGGTAGTTGCTCTCAAATCTTCTATGATGCAATTTATATAATAGCTCTACTATATATCTCCTTGGCAATATTTTTTTCATACTCCTTACCTTTGCTCTTATTTTTATACTTTCATTCTTTTCTACTTTATATTTGGAAAAACTGAAGTATCTAGTATAGAAGAATTTGAGGAAAAATATCTTGATTTAATATTTATTTAATCTTATACTCTTTTACTCCTTCAATCTACTGAAAGTGGTATCTGTTTTCTTTCTTTACCTACTCTATAAGTAAACCTGATCTTCTGTATGCATTGTATATTTTCTAGTATATTTTTCTATTCAAACTATCTCTGATTCTAATGTTGTCATCATTTTGGCTTCATATATGCAATAATCTGATAGATTAGAATGGCAGTCAAGTATATAGATAGTTAATACCTCTAGAAATACACTTCTTATACCTTTCTATTATGCTAACATTTACTATAGGGTAGATTTTAATTAATAGTAGTAATTCCAAATTTACTGTATTCTTTAATACCACTTTTTTTGATCTTAAAAATCTACAAATATTTTTACCAGTTTTCTTGTAAGTTGTTTCTTTATTTGGATTAATATTTTGTAGTCAGTAGTATTTTGTTTTCCAATTTGTATCCTAATTTATATATCTCTTTCTATCTTTCTTAGAGTTACTATTGCTTTATCTTTATCTTCTTTAAAAATTCCTCTATCTTAACTTTCTCCTCACTTCAAACTTCATGCTTGGTCCCTACTTTTATTTCATTATAAATAGCAATGACTTTATTATTGTATATAGTTATTAAAAGCAAACTTAGCAGTTTTTAGCCATTCAAGTTATATATATCTTATTTATAGCTCTGTTACATACCAAGTCCAATCCTAAAAATAGCCTCTTTTCTATAGCAATATTATTTATCTACTTATCTATTCATAACATACCTTCTATAATAGTGTTCTTTCTCTGCACATAACTTATCTTTTATGATGATATTATTCTCTTGTTCAAACTCTGTAAGTACTTAGTCTTTTATGATAGAGTTTACATCTTTTCAGACTCAGTCTTCCATGGTGAAGTTCTCCTACTCATTACATAACATTACATCATAGACCTAGAATATAGTAAAAAGAACTAGAAGAAATGATATCAAGATATATATCTATATTATATTTATCTTATGGTATACATATGGTGTACTCATAGCTGATGCATGGAAATTAGGGTAGGGTTATCTATAATTAGCATAGACCATGTAGTATTAGTATAAATAGAATAGAAATACATTGAGAACTCTTTGTTCAGTTCTCTTGTGATCAGTAAGAGAACTTTCTCTTTTAAAGCTTTTCTCTTCTGTATTTTCCAGTTGATCCATGTTCCATAACCCTTTTCAGTATCTGCACATATCTGCTAATCCCCTTTTATATGTCCCAGATCTCTTAAAGCTATATACAAATATTCCTAACTTTCTGGATATATTATCTAACTTTCCTTTTCTATATTTCCTTCTTCTTTTATAATGCTCTGTAGTCTTCTGTAGTCTGCTATTGTCATCTGCACTTATCCACCCATCTGCTCATCCACTTTCCTGTACTCTGGAAGTGCTCACTAAGCATACTGGCTCTTTTCTAATTTAGTCTCTCTATTCTGAACTGTTCCTGATTACTTTATTATTATTACTCACTGCTTATGTAAACAGTATTCCAAAATATTAGAAATAAACCTGCTATTATTTAAAGTAGTCATTATCTTCAGAAATCTCCATCCTGTTTTCTTAGGATTTTCTGGAGATAAGTATATAGTTGGTATTTTTTATATAATATACTTAGGATTTCTTGAAGATTTGAAGTGTCTTACTCTTCCACCAAGTCACCCTAACACAATTCCACATACTTCTAAAAGTCAAAACACTAATTATATATTAGTGTTCTATATTAAACCTATAGATATAGTATCAGAATATAGCTAATCAAGGTATTTCTTCTTTAAAAGAAGGTTTTGAAGTGCATTTTAAAATCTTCAACAAAGAGTCAGAGAAGGCAATTTTGTAAGACTGTATTTCAATTATTAGGCTGAATATGGTAATTAGTGAGAAAAAGAGTCTTAGAAGAGAAATCCTATATATAGATATTATTAGAGCTTCTAACCTAACAAAAATATAAGCAGTAGATATTATTGGAAGTAACAGAATACATAGTAGCATAATGTAGTGTGAACAACTGGTAACTACTTACCTATGGTAAATACTATAGTAGAAAGCTGGAGAAGTATAAGTGACAATGGGAGATAAGTAGTATTGGTGGTAGTTCAACCTATGTAAAAATTTTATATTAACTACCTAATTAGTACTATTGATTGCAGACTATATACTTACTAAGCAGAATGCTTTGCAACACTCCCCTCTGTTTAAAACATTAGCTGTTAAGCAATAAACGTAGAAGCAAATAGTTATAAAGTATTTCTAAGCCAAGAGACAGATAGAAATGACTGAATAAGACTTGGCTAAGGTTTTTGGTCAGAATATCAGCAGGATTCTTTTTCCTATCAATGTGATATAGTTTAACTTGCTTATTGTCAATTAGATTTCTTATCTAATAATAGCAAATATTAATATATTTGGAATACTTCTCTTATATAAAGTTAGACTTCTAAAAAAGTAAGCTGATGTTATCACCATAGATATGAGAGGTTGGAACATTAATGATGTCAGAATTGAAGATAGTAGATTCTATTTATTTTCAATTTCTTTCTCACTTTTATTTTCTTTTCCATTTATTTTGGGAGCTAAGACTAGGGTTTGGTATGACTCAGTGTCACATATCAGTTACAGTCACATAGTCACAAAATCACATATCAAAATAAAAGATAGTAGAATGTTCTGGAAAGATAATATCATATAACATATTATATATATGTTAATTTTAAGGCAAACATATGGTTATTTAGAGTAGGCTAACATAGTAGAGTATGGACCATTAGAATCAGGTAGACAATCATGTACAGAGCTCTCTATTGAGTTCTCTTATGTAAACTCTATACAAGATTCTTTTTTTGACTAGCTCTAAGATTCTAGGTTCATAACAATTAAAACTAATCTCATTGAGAATGTTTCTTGCCCAGAAAAGCTGACAGCTACAATCAGAGAGGACTATGTATTCAGCCTCAGTTGAAGACAGAGCTACTATCCTTTATTAGTAGCTTATTCAGAATATTACTCTGAGCTATAAGAGTAAAGTAACTAGTCATAGATTTATATAATTCTGGATCTTATGCACAGTCCAAAACAGAGTGTGCCATAATAGACATATTGTCAAGTCCATCATAGACTATCTAATATTTGCAAATATTAAGCAAATATTTATAGAGATACAATTCTGCTTAATAATGCACATTTGAGACATTGCTTCTTTCTTTCTTACTACTATCTTATATAGTAGTGCCTGTAATAGAAGTAGCAAATATATATTTTTCCAGCTCAGCATCTAGTACAACACACTTCCCAATAGCTCCATTACCTTCTGACATAGACATGGATATTGATTGTGATATTATTAAAGAAAGACCTGCTTCAATATAGTCATTGATTCCATCTAGTACCTCATCCATTCTATATACTCAACATATAAAAATAAACAATAATGTTCTAGACATTAAAATTCAGGACCTAATCAACAGCTCTTAACTATTCTATGAAGAAAATACATAGATAATTCAGTCAGTAAGGCAACTGATAATGCTATTTCTGAAGAAGGGACAACATGTATGAAATAAGGCACAAGTTGTTACAAATCAAAGACCTTAGGGTTGGTCAATGAAAAGAATCTTATATTGGGTTAACACAAGAAAACTCAATAGAGAACTCTGTACAAGATTGTCTACCTTATATACTAATACCTAATGGTCTGTGCGAGCTATTTCTAGCCTACCCTAAATAACCATGTGTACTACATATTGTATGACATCATCTCTTCCAGAATATTCTATATCCTTCCATGTGTCATGTGACTTGTAACTGTCTCATCTGATATGACCTACTGTGTGACAGTGTGATCTTGTCACCCTAACCCTAACCCTGGTTCTAAAAATAGAATAAAGAAAATTAAATTAAAAAGAAAATAAAAATAAGAAAAGAAATAAGAAAAGTTTAAGTCTACTTTTTACGTTTTTGACACAAGTCCTCAATACCAGACCCAAACCACAAGATGAGGGTATATCCATTAATAATACTGACACAAGTTTGTTATAGGACACATTCAATATTCAACTACTATACAATGTAAATCAGGTAATAGAGCAAGACATATGGGATGGGGATTTTCATTCCATTTCTCTTCATGGATCATTGAAGCATCTATCTTGAGATACTAACAATATTAAGATATCCTTTCACTGCATGATAAAGTATATTTGCAACAAGAAGATTGAAAATTGTAAATTTAATGAGGTCACTGACCTCAAAGGTATCCTAAAATTTTATTTCAGCCATTTATGAGTCAGAGTAGGATTTGCTCATTGCTGACAACAACAACACTTTCTTTAGAAACAAGGTCTTGTCAAATTTCACTCTGAAAGTCAATAAAGTGAAAATCAACAAGAGCAAGAGTAGTAAAGATATAAACAAGCCCACTATCTTCAACAAACTCCTCTCTTCTATTCCAACAAAGTTATCCAAGGATGTCAATGAAATATTGGAATTCTTCAAGAAGAATATATGAAAAAATAAGAAAAAAGACCAATGAAAATCATATACTCAAGCATTGACTCCTCTAAGCAATACTAGGGAAGTTTTAAAAATTAAAAAATTAAAGAAACTTTTCCTAATTTACAGGCTAAAAAAATCAAAAACATTCAAAAAATCATCAATAGTAAAGGTAAGTCTAAACCTAGAATTCATATGATAACAAAAGAGCCATCAAGAAAGCATATTATTAGAACAATGAGCAATGACAACAAAACAAAGTTTATGGAAGACTCTAATACTTACATCATTAATATTAACAAAGTGCTCAAGAATATCAAATCTAAAGTTATGGTGGACTTTGTTTGATCTAATCAAGCAGGTATTATTATTGCTACTAACAAGGTTGCAGCACCTCTTAACCTACAAAAAATTAAATGATACATCAAAAGCACAAACCATATTAAGGTAGATAATATTGAAATCTTATATTTATCTCAATCAAAATCATACCTAAAAATCATAAGTATTCTCTATCTACTCAAAAACACAAATATCCCTATAATAGCAGATGTGGTTGAAACAATCATTAATAATAATCACATCTTCAATAATATTGCTATTGTCTCTAGGCCAAGAGTTATCAAGATATCTTCTAAAGTGGACATGACTATCATCTAGGTAGACATCTGGAACACCCAGAGTAGAAGCGAGGCTAAAAGTCTCATCAACAGATGCTTCAACATAGAAAGCTACATCATGACTATTTGAGAGATGAACATAAACCTGGGAGTATTTCAGTGCAAAAACTACTGGAAATAGAGGCACACTACCTTTACATACAGGGTTCAAGGATCAAAGTGTATAAAATGTAATGGTCTTCATAAGACTAAACTTCACTACCATTTTGCATAGTGTTGCAAAGCAAATTTCAAAACTAACTCCCTAAGATGTCAAAGTTGAAAGCAGTAAACTTTATTTATTCTCTTTTTCTTTTCTATTTTCATTCTCCTTTTGATTTATGTTCCTTTTTCCTATTTTTAGAACTTAGGAGAGGGTTAAAGTGACAGTCACATCACATGACATGGTCACAGTAATGATCACAAGTCACATGACTCATGGGAAAACATAGAAGGTTCAAGAAGGATGATGTCATAACATATGTACAACATATATTAACCTTAAGGCAAATACATGGCTGTTTAGGGTAGGCTAGAAGTAGTTAGCATAGACCATGAGATTTGGGTATATAAAGTAGACAATCCTGTACAGAGCTCTTTATCAAGTTCTCTTATGTGAACCCTATACAAGGTTCTTTCTTTTGGCCAACCCTAAGGTCTTAAGTTTGTAACACAAGACCTGAAACTAAGCAGAATGAACTATGCCTGCACATGTTTAAGTACTCAAATTACAAAGGTGATCATTAAGCCAATTCCAACCAATGTCTCTTTTGAAAGCATCACTTCAATAGGAAGTGACATTTGAAAAAGTATCAAGAACTTTGTGAAAGTAGAAGATAGTCGATTCATTTAGGTGTGAATAGCTCTCAAGTATGATTATGAAGGAAATCAAGATCTTCTGTCAAAACATTTGAAAAAACAACTTTGTCATCAACACTATCTTAGAAATACAAGAATCTTTTGATATCATTTTCATTCAAGAGCTGTTATAGTCCTTTATATACTCTATACCAAGTTCCAAGAGCAAGAAAGGAGACAAATTGATAGGACTGCCAAATCATCCAAACTGGACTATCTTTTCTAAAAGTCTCTTGAATGCAAATGACTCTCTAAGAGTCCTAACATATATTAATATTGGACTTTCTTATTTTCAATTTTCTTTATGGAAAGACATTTTTAATCATAAAGATATTTCTTGTATCTCATTTTTCAATTGTAGATCTGTATATTCAGACTTATCACAAACAGCTTTAAAGTATCTCAAGAATAGTGAAGCTAATATCAGCAATATTTTAATTATGACAGAGAATTTCAACATTAGAGACAGTTTTTGAGACTCCAATTTTTCATATCATTCCATATATAGTGATCTTCTTACAGATGTTGCAGATGCTATAAATCTTGGACTGTCCAAATATACTAACCAAGTCCCCACTAGGTATTCAGATAACTGTTGTGACAACCACTAGTCATAAAGACCAATAATCACACAAGACAGCAAATCTCTCAGTAGGATATCAAGTGGGAATCACAAGAGAACTCGACAAGGAGTCCCTACTGTATTACTATCTTATTTATACTATTACATGTGGTCCATGCTATGACTATGCTTCTGCTGTGCATCCTACTCTAAAGTCCATACATTATCTATGAGTACACTATGTGTACACCATGTGGTAGCAATACAGTTAATGTGTTCCTTGATGTTATCGTCTAGACTCTTCTAAACTATAGATTCTTATAGGCCCTTCTAGACTGCTCTAGGCCCTATGATGTAATGTCATGTGACTTCCATATCATGTGCCTTCTCTTGTTGTAGACTAATGATATACTACTGTCTTATCTATATCTTATCAAAGTCTGTCCACACTTTATTGTCTTATAACAATAACTAATAGGACTCAAACTTGGTCATAGACTTAATGTTCCTTAGACCAGATTCATTGGAATATGACAATTACTGTATCTATCCAGATTGGTAACTAACATTGGATTATGTGCTTCTTACTGTCAGTATTGCAGTAACCAAAGAGCATATTCAAACCAGAAAGTGTATAATAGTCAAGAATAGCAAAGAGAAAGAGAAATTCATTGCTGAACTAATTGGGGCCATCAAAAGGCTCAATACAGAGAATATTCCAAGCAAAGAAGTTCTTGAGCAAATTGTACAAACTTTTGCCAATGATACAGACAAAATATGGCACAAACATTCAAAGATTATCAATATCACAAAGCACTCCAAGGCATGATGAGATGAAAATTGTCACAGAGATCTGTAGAAATATAAGATTTCAAAGTGGATTAAAGATTGGAAAATTTTCAAGAGCACTATCAAAAAGACCAAACACAACTTTTTCAACCAAAAAATTCAAGAAATTGCCAACAAGAATTGCAGCCTATAAAACTTATGAACTGGGTCAAAAAGTGTAAGCTTCTGGCCATTAAAGCTATTCAATATAACAGTTGACCATTTATTGAACTTGATGATTTTTGGAAAGCCCTCTATTTGTCTTTTAATGCAATACTAAATTGCCAAATTGACACAAATTTACTAGAAGAAATTCCAAGTAAACCAACTATAAGACAGAAACTATTCTCAGAAGAGAAATTTATCAGTTCTGTTGCAAAATACAACAACTTGTCAACTCCTGGACTGGACAAGTTATCATAGAGACATCTCAAGAGAATCATTAAAGAAGCTGTATACCTTAGAAAATTCATTAACATTGCTGATATATGTATTAATTTAGGTCAATGGTCATTGCACTTCAAAGTTCCAACATATACAGTTATCCCCAAGTCCACCAAGGAGTTATATGACTCCTCAAAGGCTTTCAGACCTATTGTTCTTCTCAATACAATTAGCAAACTAATTGAAAAAGTCATCAGCAAAATATTACAATTTAAGTCAATCTCCAAGAACTTTATCTACCCATGTCAACTAGGTAGTCTAAAACAACACTCTACTACAGATGCAGAAGTTGCACTAATGTTGTAGCAACTACTAAACACAAAGTCCAATGACCACACAACAAGCAAATCTCTTAAGGTGGATATCTAGTAGGGATTTTACAAGAGAACTTGACAAGGAGTCTCTGCTAAATTAGAGTCCTATATATACAAAACATGCTTGGTCTGTGCTACCAATACTTAAGTCTATCCTTATGTCCATGCCTCTACCTCATGTCTGCCTTAAGGCCACCATGTTGTATA
>Ga0157363_1004963_pt1 | contig 12367 bp, 9 predicted proteins | sample AttsexASBM1_FD_111477 | JGI IMG/M metagenome (GOLD analysis project Ga0157363, IMG submission 111477) | Fungus gardens microbial communities from leaf cutter ant in Ribeirão Preto, State of São Paulo, Brazil - Atta sexdens ASBM1 | ecosystem: Host-associated > Fungi > Mycelium > Unclassified ...
GGTGTGTGTGTGTGTGTGTGTGTGTGTGTGTGTGTGTGTGTGTGTGTGTGTGTGTGTGTGTGTGTGTGTGTGTGTGTATGGGTGTGTGGGTGTGCATGCGTGTGTATAGTTATCTTAAACCATTTCCCTACGTTTAAAAGAAAAATATTGAAATAATTGATGGACAAAATTCGAATAATTAATCGATTCATACAAGAATCAATTAATATGTCTTGTGTAAAAATGATATTTTTCGTATTCTTATATATTTTATGTTAGTTTAAATAACCGAAAACATATTTAATCAAATAATTTCATATTATCTTATCATCTTGACTCTTTGATTTTTCTCTTATTATTAGGCTCTTATTATTATTAACAATGCTTTAATCTATCAGATTTTAAAATCATTCAAATAACGATTGAATAAAATAAGGGAGATGTTACATTTTTATTAATAAAATGTCAGGAGAATGCAGATTATTTTAGTAATTGTGTCAGCTTTTCTCCCCACTATACGATTTTTTCTTCGCACTACAATAATTCCTCCTCTCCACCCGAGAATAGAACGGTCCTTTGGTACAAAAAAGACGAGAGAGAAAGAAAGATTGGAAACACAACATATATGCCAATAGCAGTTAAAGATCGCGCGCAGGTATAGCTCAACATTGCCTGATCTATTTCTTATGTGACTATAATGAGTCGTTATTGGTTAAAGTAGACACAAGTCTTTTACTTTTGTGCTTTTCTTCAGTTACAAAAAATTCTTCTTTAGGTGAAGAATTAATAAAATGAGCACATAAGTGGACGATTAGCTTCCATAGAATCAGTTCTTGTCGACATTTAAGCGGTACTTAGAAAGAAGTTCAGTTATTTCCAGAAATTATTGTTTTTGTTGTGATCTTACGTTACATCTATGATAACACAGGTAAACATCATTTAATTTCAAATCTTTTAGAAATTAACTTCAGAATTATCAAAATTCGATAGAAATGAGGACGGTAGATACATTATTTCGATATAACATTATTATAACAACATATTCAAGCATCTTTATGCAAAAAGAAAAATTTACAAACTTCTTCTTTCAATTATTCCTATTATTTTTTTTATGTACATAAAAGATTAGAGAATAAAAGACGAGATACTCCCTTTTCTATCTTTCTCGATACAAGTAAATAGAATTATAAAAGACGAATGATATACGCATATAAAAGTTAACACGCATACACGTAAAATAAAAACCGCAACTTAATGATAGTGCATCGTATTCAAGGTCATTTCTAAGAATCGCATCATTCTGTCGAGCAGCGAACAAGACAAATTATAAAAATTATTTCAGCGTTGTGGTCGTCTACTACTCGTCACGGTAGAATGATTAACGCGATCGAGGATCTGTAAAGTTGGCACGACATTCTATTAATATGAAAAAAATAATGACAATTTTCCGACCTTTTATACTAAAAAATCAAAATTGAAAATATGGCGTGCTAATGTTAGTTTTTTTTTCCATAAAAAATACGAAACTTTTTTTATTTTAATAACGAACTTTAAAAAGTCCTATTGGAACTGTCATTATTCTTTTCATATTAATAAAATATCGTGCTAACTTTACAGATCTCGATCAAAGAATTTCAGATAAGATCCTCTCTTATTATTATGACTCGATATTATTACGACTCGATATTTTGAAAGTTTTACCATATACAATACATGTTTTATTTTTTCCTAAGACGTATTTGAATTTTTTAGATGTTATTCACTGCCAAAGCACATTATCTTATCGCCTTACTTGGTCAAAGAAAATTAAGCAGGTAAGATTAAAATGTTCTAATTGAAATTTTTCCCGCGGGGCTTCTTTCGAAAAAAGATATTTACGTCATGCATCAAATTATATTGCAAAATTCATCGCAAAGTATCGTGTAATAGAAGCGATGTGAAACAGTATTTTATGTTAAGCAAAAAGAATAAAAATAATTATTACGTTAACTATGCATTGTAAATAGATATATTAGCAACATTTTATTGTAGTATGCACTGGGAATGAAAAAGATGGTTAGTATTTGTGTTCCGAGAAATTAGTCGATGATGATATGGTCTTGTCGTGGCTAAACTGCACTCGTCTCTATTGGATCTTGATGATAGCTAGCGGCAAATACTTATCCTCAAGTGTATGTGTGTACCTTGATATTAAGCCTTCATAGCTGGAAATGTATATCCATGCATCGGTACTTAGTCAATTATTGCTCGTTTGTTTGCATAATCATTTTTGTGTTGAACGTATAACTTTTTATGGATATTTTAGCAACTCATATTGGACAGGATAGCTCTCTGCTATCACGCGGTAGCATAATATTGAACATTATGGGCGATTTTGTCAATAACAGGTTGTAAGACAATGTAAATCAAGCTCCGCTGTCGTGCGTAAAATTGAAACAGCATCAGTATCGGGCGAAAAACCAAGATTGTCCCCTGAGACGTTTATTAAACTCGTCTCATCGTGTGCATAAAAACGTCGATAGGCGATCGAACCGTGATAAAAACGGATTTTGTGCAGAAATTTTGTCCGCGATCGTAACTACATTCGATATTTATCGTGACGGTTCACGGCTCTGCCACCTCTTAAAAAACCGCAAGAACGCGGCAGACAAGAAACCTTGCGGCTAAAGAGCGACGATTTCGTTACCACATCCGCAAACACCCTCGCGAAGTTCCGGTCTTACGATCCATCATTTGCGTCCGGCTATCATATCATTCTCTGGTACATGTAATAGAGAGAATAACTTCACCGTAACGATGCAATTTCTTTTTGTTTCAATACAAATAATTTTTCTCCCAAAATCATTTATCGTGTCGGCTTTTACGTATCTCCTGGCCCAACACTTGGTAAAAATGATTATTCACAATTAAATCGAGATCGATATCGATGGCGAGCATAAAACACGTATGCTTTCATTTCCTTTTAAAGATAGAAACGCCAATTTGCACCGTCTGGCGACCTGAAAAATGACGCGATAATTACAGATGTCGAAGCACGGCGAATGGAGTTAATTTCGTATAATCTTCGCGGTCGTAGTTCGGCCATTTCGAGAAACTAATTCGTCGCGACTTCCCCTTGACACTGGGATTCACTTATCGTGAAAATCACCGTAATACAGTGCGTCAATGTGTCTCGAGGGTTTCGTGACTAACATTACAGAACGTTTCTCCGAGTGAAGTTCTTTCACTCCAGCAGTTAGCGCGCACGTAGGCGATGGTTTAAAATTACAAAATTGCGGATATTAGTCGTACGGTTGCAGCTGCGTGTTGAATCCATATATATATGCGTATACGTACACCTACGTTACTTCCATATGAACATGAATTATGAACGCATTGAGTTTGTTTGAAATGTTAACTTGCATTTATCATACTTCTTATTTTATCTAGTTATCCCTCTCTCGAGTGGTTATCAGTGCAGACAACGTACTGTTTGCTATAATATAAATGCATTGGGTTTAAAGATACCAAATTTTATGTATTATTTATCTTTATTTATATACACTGCGAAAAAATATAAAATTATATAAACAATAAGCGTAAAAATTACGTATAATGGAAATAAATGCGTATTATAAATTGTGTGATTTTTACGTTTGTATGTTATTTATGAAGTTTTACGTACTTTTTTATGATGCAAAAGATTTAACGTATGCACGTTGCGTTTTTAATTATTATTGCTAATAATTTAATTAAAAAATTTTATTTGGATGCAACCAGTTACGAATAATACTTAAAACGCAAACGGAAGTCACGAGAGATTATAAAAGAAATATGTGCCTACGATTTCTTGACTCTATTGTTTTCAGCTTCTCCCCTCCCCCTTTTTTTTCGTTATCACCAAGTTATCACAAATACAACGAAATCATAGGCCATAGAACATCTGTGAACTACGTATTACCGATATATTCGGTTTCTCACTTCCTCTGGCCGATTTGAAGATCTAATATTTGCAGAAAACGAGCGTGCGAAATCTGGTTCGATGAACTGCCGGAAAGGGTGAACGTACCAATGACCCGATAAAAATGATAAGAAATGCAATTCGTAACATCAACCTGATAAGTTGAGTCATCTTTCGTCCGGATGATTCTCATGTCATGCATTTTTCTCACACTGCCGTCCATTCCGTTCGTAGGAGAAAAGAGGGGGGGAAATACAGATAATTTTTGCACCTTATTTACAGAGTAAATTCACTTGTTGCGATAAAAAGATATATATATATATATATATATATAAGATATAGAATATATAAGATATAGAAAGAAAAAAAACAAAACAGAATTTCTCGTACGTAACCGCGATTAAACATCTTCGTTCTTGACAGTCACCCATTACAGGGATCGTTTAATAACGCTGCTCTTGCCGTTAACCTCGTAAATGATGGCAACAGTGTGTCCGTAATATTACGGGAGACATGAAACTTGTTCGAACATGTTCGCGATAGACGCGTGTCGCGACGAGCGATAACGCTCTTTCCCGCCGCGATAATTGCCTCGATAATTAAGGCGCTTTGTTGATTGAGAGAGAGAGAGAGAGAGAGAGAGAGAGAGACCTTAAACTTTAACTTTAGATGTTTCTTCTTTCTTAGAGCGTTCTCGTGATCGAACAGGTGAATCAAGTAAATCATCCTCTGATTATATCATGTGGATTCAATTTGAAAAAATTAAGCATAACGCAAAAACACTTCTCAAAATGTAGATAATATTCAATAAATTTTGTTTACGTGGTCTAATTTATGTCAATCGATGCGTGTGCTGCAGATAATTTAAAGTACGACTAGAATTAGAATCAGACGCATAAATGGTTTTATACTTTCATCAGCATCTCTAGATATTAAACCAGAAGCTTTAAATCATCATAGTGATGTGGACGGGCACGCTTGTTACTACATAGACATGCATATGCACAGAATAAGGAGCCTCTGTTAGAATTCCGCAGAAGCTGACAAATGAAGATATAGTGTATTTCGCTTAGTTGCGAACACGACATAATTTATATACGCACGGTGTTATAATCTATTATCGCGTTATTATCATGTTACTATCACGGGATAAGCTCGTTCCACGGCGGACTTTAGCAAAGCCGATTTTATGTCGCGAGGCTTTTAAATGCTTTGCTTTCCCTCACAAAGTATTTTTTATTTACTGAAATTATATCGTAAAGAATTATGTCGATTCGACGAAATCGAGATCCTGTCCGATTTGTGTAGTTAGAAACAAAGTAGCGCAGGTTCCCAAATCGATGACCAACACCCACGCGATCGCGGTGGTTGTTTTAAAAATATACAGTACGGAGCGCGTACGTGGTGCTACCGGTTTTAAATCTCGATCGCTACCGGACCGATGCTACGCAGCACGATGCTTCATATTGAAATAAAACGATGCGACACCGTTGCGAAAGATCAGGAAGAAAGGGTTCTAGATCGCGAATCGTTAATCGCTAAACGGGAAGATCGTTAATCGTTGACCAGTGTCTCCATGACAGTGGCTCCAATTAGATGGAGCTGAAAGGCAGTTATTAAGCCGACATTTGCATCCATGTCTAATAGATTTGGCAAGATACGATTATGATTTTTTCACAACAGAAAATTGCAACGCCAAGAATTTATTTATTAGGTTGTCTAGAAAGTCAAGTTACATAAAATGAGTATAATATGACGTAATTTTAATTATAATTTTAATTATATTGATGATAGAATTTTTAATAAAATTGGTCGATAAGGAAATTAAAAATTGATAAGAATACGAAAGTGTCGAATATATCAGATCTAAAAAAATATTTAATTAGAAATTTCGCTATTATGATCGCATCTATATTTTTACTTTATTATTACTTCGTGAAAAGTGATTTTATTTAGATATATATATACGACTAAGATTGATTATCAAAAACTGATAAAACATATGTTGTCGTATAGAGAAAATAAAGATTAATTTTAAGAACAGATTTAAACGATTTTAAATTCTATGTTTGATTTATAATACATATAATGATTATTTAATAAATTGAATAACAAATTTACTTTTTGTATATTGCGATATTTTTTTTAATAGAAATACATTTTAGCTACTTATCTATTCATTATAAAAAAAACATACTTGTTAATTAAGATGCTCAGTCTTATTTGTTACTTAAAAATTAATTATTACATACATTGTGCAATATTTCGTAATATACTTATTGAGTTTTTCTTTCTTATTTTCTAACATCTCCTAAAACTCTTGTACGTAAAAATTATTGCATAGCATTAAAATACTCTCCGAAGTTCTCGCAACTAAGTTTAACTTTGTTAAGCGAATCGACTTCTCGTACAATGACGGCACAATCAACTCGTCCCTCCCCAAAGTCGCCTCTTCAACTTTTACGTACATTAAAGACAATTGGCTTCGTAGAAGTGGAGTCTCTCATAACGAGCAGTTCCTGTAAGACGCGCGATCAAATATTCGCGTATCGATCTACCGCGAGAATCTCTGGTTTAAGGCTCCTCCGCTGAAATTTTCGCGCGCAAAATTATCAATGATGGCATTGCACCTATTGACGCGACGCGATATCTATTGCATGGGAGCCGATATAAGCATCCATCGATAGCGACATCGTCATTTCGTCGAACTACGGGCAGAACGCGCACATCTCGACACACGCATCGACTCCGGTTTCCACGTTCTACACAGTGGTAATGTCATCTCTCTGTAACGTCATCCCCGACGCGCCGAGATTCACCTGGCCTTTAACTCCCACATCCGATATCCAATGACAACGTCTCTCCATGCACTCCACTTCTGACATTAATCTCTTGTTCTCTCCCTATCTCTCTTTATCTTTCACTTTCTCTCTCCTCATACTTGCATGCACATGCCAAAGAGACGTCGATCGCCTATCGATTCAAGTGGTGCTCACGTTCACGCTTTCGAGATTGTTTAACACGCTACTCTATTGTAACGCCGGTACGACGTTATGTTATGCATCAATGAATTCGTAGAAGAGAAGTGCATTTCGTTTTTTCCGTCGATTGATTAAACTTCAATCTTGTTCAAATGAAATTGCGTTTCCGTGTTTCAAGTGTTAAAATTAGATCTCTAAAGATAAAGCGAAAGAAAGAATGTGTGATACATTTTTGCGATCCTTGATCCTCAAACGTGTTAAAAATTCCTAAATTAAATTTTATTGTACAGTGCGCGATTAAAATTTGCATGAATTTTACGTATGATATAAATAAAACAACATTAATGATAATACAATGACTTTTTCCTTGATCCATGTTGAATGTATGATTCCGTTTTTCACGCGCGTCGTACATGCCCTCGTGCAAGCCAATATGCTCATATTTATTTATGTAGTCACGCTCTCGTGTAGCCGGCGCACGGTGCATCATGAATCAGCGCGCGCAATGACAACGTATTGTATTCTTGTTTTCTCCGTTTTCTCGCCCATTCATCGATTGTAGAAAAAAGAAAAAAAAAAAAAGAACTTAACCGTAGCGATGCCGCGAATATCGTTCGCATCGTCACAAATTATCTGGAAATTAAACATTTGCAAGTTGTCTCGTGTTCGTTTCGCTCATCCGTTCCTAATTAATTATAAGTATGTCCGAGCTCATTAATTCGGCGTGTTGTCATTCGAACGATAAAATTGATCTTTGACACTGCAGACTGATATTCATTATCGCTCGAGCGTATGTTATTATTATTATTATCACCTATAAATGAGTGAATGATATCGAAAATGGTATCGCGTTAGTATTTATCATTAATATCAAGAAAATACCGTCGACATTAGTTTATCGTTGCACGAATCAAAATTAGTATCCATTAAAATATTTTGCAATATTGAAGAATTTTGTTAATATAAAAAAATTGAATAATATCAGTAAAATGGGACAATTAAAATTAAAACGAGAAAGATACATCTCGCACGAGAGCAACATTTTTTTTTTTTTTCAGTTTTCTTGGGAGTTTAATTTTAACGATGGTAAAGTAAACGTTTCCGATTTGCGGCTGCACCCCCCACCCCTCGTACTTGGTCGCGTAAACTGCGCAGTTGCGCTCGAGTGTCGTTTTGTCGTGTCATACGCGCCTTTACGGCTCCGAGGTGCATGCGAGCGCCGTATACTCGTGTGCGTGGCCTCTCACTCTCTCCCTCGTCGAGATCCCATTGCTACATGCTACACGTTCCGTTGTGTCCCGAGACTGTGTCGCGCGCACCACTGAGTTGCACTTGCGTCTTCCAAGCGCAGATCGAGTCCCTTTCATATTAACATTTATTGCACGAAAAGCTGTAGAAAAATTGAAGCCTCGAAAAAAACATGAAATGTTCAAGAGAGCGAAAATCATAAAGAGAAATGTTATAAAATATTTTACGATAGATTTTACGGTGAAAAATTTTTGATACCTGAATTTGAGATAAAAAAAAAAGTAGGACAAAAGAAAAAAAAATCTATTTTTATTTAATATTTTTTTCATAATGTAATTGATCATATATAATGTTATTAATCATATATCTCTTATTGATAACGTAAATATTCATAGTCTAAAGATGCAATATTTTGATACATTAGAGTATTCTTCGTACGTGGATACACCATGGTGTCTGACGATTGCAAAAACATGATTGCAGTAAATGTTAGTGTTCAAACGGAGCTCACTCGCAGCGTCCGAAGAGCAAGACAATGTATTGTCACGCTCCTCGCGCGTTCCCCACCCCAAAGTAAATCGGCTACCCTCACCACCAGTTTATTTCCTCGTCATAGGTTGCGCGCGCACGCACCCCCACCGTTCGACCAATCGGTCGCGCGGGTAAAACGGAGTGAGGGAAGAGCCGGTTGCTGCCGTGAGGCAGAACGTGCAGACCGTGGCTGTGAAAGCACAGAATCATTACCACGCCAGACCTCGAGGAGAACAGACGTGTTTCTCGTTTATCCTGAGTCTCAGTCGAGATCTCGTGCCGCTTCGTATTCTCGTCTTCTCACCGCTCAAATACACGCGTGTGATATATTGCGCCAAAGTGGCCAGCGGTGTTTTATTTGCTCGTGCAATTACCGAATTTATCTCAGTCGGTCATAGTGCAATCCCGAAAATTTTTCGGAACACACTTCACGTGACCATTCGCGCGAGATACTCTCGTAATCCGCGGAGCCATAGGGCGACCCGACACGGTCGACCCCCCTCTCCCCCTCCCCCCTTGTATGTGTTACATCTTACGAGTGACGTGAACCAACTGGTGCAGCCGTCAACCGGACAATTGCGAGGACATTGAACGCATCCGTGTTCCGGAAATTTCTCTCAAAGAGTCACGAAAATTCTGACGAACGTGCTCCATCGACAGTGCAGCCAATCAACAACCGTGACAAAAGACAAGTTTACGCGGTCCTCAGCAGGTGATTGTCTTAAAGCGAAAGTGATTTTTCTTTTTTTCTTTTTTTTTCTTCCTTTTTGTCTCGAAAACATTCGATGCATGGACAGTTTCATCAGTACGTTCGAGAAAAAAGTTTAGTTCCGAAAATCGTCTAAAAGGGTAGAGTAATAACATTTACGGAAGGAGAGTAATAACATTTACTGTAGCGTGCGCGCGCGCCACGTGCGATCCGGGATGTTGAGCGTTGAGAGCCGGTAAACTTAAACTGTTCACGTGCAGCGTTTCTAACGCGTTCACAATTCTACGACTTACAAAACAAGACCAGGTAGAAACTTCGAACAAGAGGGAGGGGGGGGGTCTTTGAAAAGTGGAGACGTAGACAGTGAACAGTGAACTCAACAACAGAACATTGCTTGGTTCGGTTACAGTGCATCAACCTCTGGACCAGGCGAGAGTGGTAACGAGTACGTAGCTTGGACTCGGGCTACCAGCTGTCCGCAATTGCTCCGATCGTAGAATAGACGAGAAAAGACACTATGGCGATACCATTTTTGCCCAACAACGACGAGAACACGTCGTCGGAGGAGCAGCTGATGTACCAGCTGTATGTAACTCTGCACAATGCTCTCCGGAGCAGGAACGCCCACCATCCGTCGCGAAATCGTGAGTTGTGCGCATTTTTAAATAATATACTCTTTGTAAGCGAAATTTTTATAAACAATAGATTTCCACACCTAGTCTTTTTGACAGAAAGAGATAGAGAAGAGATAGAAAATAGACAAAATATAGAGGAATGATTCACAAGTTGTCACATGCATGAACTATATTTTTGACCGAGCGTGCGCTCGCTCCGAGATTAATAATAAAATAATCGAAGATAATCGATAAGTGATTGCGATAATCTTGAAATTGATAGCGAATCTCGAAAAGAATTCGAAAAAAATATTCTCGACTGCGAAAATAAAATTAGATTGATTTGATTGTTTCGAATGTATTGATAAGACAGGATTTATCGATACGATAGTTGAAAGAGTATAATGACCGAGAGAAACGAGAGTAATGATAATCGTAAAAGAGAATTTACTCTTTTAATGGTATTTATGACGATGATTATAATGTGATATAAAAAATATGATGAATCACATCATCCCTTTATATTTCTGTTAGTTAGCGTTATTGTTAATAACATGCAGCATGTGTTTTTTTAGACTTTTTTTTAGACTAGATTGTTTAGATATTTACGTATTATAAAGTAGCAAGCGAAAACATAAAAAAGCGAAGGAAAAAATAATAAGCGAAATGAGAAAGAAGTCTGTTATTATATGTATTAGGAATATTATTTTTTATATTTATATATTCAATTTTATATTTATATATTCAAAATTATATAAAAATTATATAAAAAATTGTGTGTCCAAATAAATGCTCAGTTTATAAAAACTGGAATAAAAAGTCCTTGATTTTATTCACAGATCACTACGATTTTATAACCAAAGTATTAGCTTTGTTAATTCCTAATGCTACTTAGAATCTCAAAATTATCTGATTGAAAATATCTCGTTGACGATTGAGATAAGCAAGCGGAGTAAAGTCGGTCGATAACAGAATTCTCGGCTAGAATTCTGTAATGCAACACGTGGTTGCGATAGGGAACAATTCGGCTCAGCGCAAGAAACACGCGAGAGATCCGCGCGTGACATTTTAATTCTTGTGTTTAGAAGGATTAATTTCGCACGTCGCAAATAATTCATACGAGCCACTTCAAAAGAAAGGAAAACGTTATGTGCGCTGCATAAATATTAATTGCACTCTTATTGTAAAATTAGTATTAAAAAATGCTATACTTGAAAGTAACAATAATACTTGTATTCCCCATCTCATTTTTATTAAATAAATAAAATTTGAAAATTTGAAATTAATTATATTGAATATATTTTTTATATTTGCAAATGTAAGATATGTAAAAAACAAGTTGTATTTTTTTTTTAAGTACCTTATTTCAAGGAAGTTAATTACTGAAAATTTGGAGATTTTTGACTTTCTCTCGATATTGCACCATATTGACAAAAATGATATCATTGATCGAGATCATTGTCCCGCCGTGAATCATCGTCGAAACATTTCGTTTGGTCCAGTCCAAGGAACGAAATCTGGATACCTTGATTCTCAATTTTACGCAATGCCTTGAGTGTATGCCTTTGACGTCAAAAGTGATAGCGCGACAAAAGCCGCAAAACCACTCTGACATTCTCTGCAATATACACATATATATTTCTCTCTCTCTCTCTCTCTCTCTCTCTCTCTCTCTCTCTCTCTGTGTGTGTGTGTGTGTGTGTGTGTGCGCGCGCGCGCGTGTGCGCGTACATTTTTTTGTTTGTATAACAATATCGCATGATGTAACTTTCTAGCAAATGTTACATCTGTGAAAAGCAACAAATATTATTTTTATTAATTTGACAAAATGTGTCTAAAATGTGTTCTTAATTTTGAAATAAATCGAAAGATCACAAAATTCTCATATTTTATTCACGAAATAAATCTACAATGTAGGTTCACAATTTAATTTCAAGTAACTTCCATATTGTAAGAGACAGAAAAATTAGATAACAACAAGGCCTAGACAAACAAAGCCTATCGGGATTCAAATTTGAAATCCTTCACTCTGATATTAAGGCTATTATATATTCATAATTGCTTCATTACTTTCATAATTATTTCAATCTCCTATCAATATCAATATCTAATTGACCTTATCCTTCATTCGTACAATGTCATAAATATTTACGTTATTACTGACATAAATTAATTTTTCTTTATTTTTTGAAATTCTAACAATGTCAATACTTTCAACTGAAGAATATCTTCTAGTAATAATAGCTTCTAGAAAATAAATACACTGTGACACACCCCATTGTAAATTGCATGGCAATGTTTCTACACTCGTAATTTTCATTTTAAAAAAGTCTTTTACAAATCTATTTGATCGTGGAGAGACGAA
>Ga0157363_1004964_pt1 | contig 12367 bp, 10 predicted proteins | sample AttsexASBM1_FD_111477 | JGI IMG/M metagenome (GOLD analysis project Ga0157363, IMG submission 111477) | Fungus gardens microbial communities from leaf cutter ant in Ribeirão Preto, State of São Paulo, Brazil - Atta sexdens ASBM1 | ecosystem: Host-associated > Fungi > Mycelium > Unclassified ...
ACCCAGCTTCGCATCGATTTCGATTATTATACACTGTTAAATTCATATCAAATTATATCTAATTTGAGTTTTTAATCATTTCTATTTTTTTTACTGTTTTAACTCAATAATCAATTAATTTAATTAAAAAAAATGTGTTAAATTTGATACAAATTATTATTTACTTAGTGCATTCGTTAATATAGATGTTGTTTACTTTAAAACTAAATAATTTAATCACAGAATGGATTGGTTTACATTTTCATATATGTAAAAGTTAAAAATAACAAGATGTTATTTAACTCAAGAGATTAGGATTCTCTCTAACAGTGTATATTATTAGTTTTTCTAAATTAAAATAATAAAATTTACTTTAAAGATGAAATAATAAAATACTTAGAGACGCCAATGGCAAATTTATTTTGCAAACCTTTATCTGAAATATTATTAAATATTAAAATAGTCTTAAATATTATGTCTAATAATGATTTTTAAGATTTGACACTGATATATTAAAAAGAAGATAAAGGTCGATTATCATAGTGCGTATCCAAATATTAAGCCAATTAAGACTTTATTTTTGGATAGATTTTTAGCCTAAAAAGACGAAATACCTGAATTGAAATAATTTCATGAATGCATATAAATGATACAAATGATTTTAAACGTGCATTCTGGTTTGTCCCTAATAGATATGGTAATGGATAGTAATTCATATTAATATTTCACTACTACACACGTAGAGGCAATTATGCTGTTCGTATTTTAAGCCGATGTAGTTATTACTGTGGCATAATATTATTTTGAAAGAGGGATTTGCACGATTAATGACAGACATCCATAACGTAAATGACGGATACCACGGGCATAATCCAGATTATTATATATGCATTATCATCGCGCTCTGAGAACATTTAAGAGCCGTAATATCTCTAATCTGTATCTGCTAATTGTTGATTATTCTTGAGTGTTGTGTGTGAAATAAGTGGGTCGGTGCTATCGCGGATAATATATTACTGGCGATAGAAAGGGATTCATGGAAAGAGTTACGCTCGTTGTTATATCCGTGTTACATCCATTTACAGTTATAACGGCGGTCAACACATAAACACACACACACACACACACACACACACACACACACACACACAAAAATATATACATACACACATATACGTATAGCCGTCATTATCGTTGTATTAGCATTTGCACATACGATGAGCACGACATGTAGAGTCGGGGCTGGATGTCCTGCGCGATAGTATCAAGGCTGCATTGTAATGAAAGGGGGAGGGATAGAGGGATGTAGTCGGGAACGGCTACATCAGGCGAGGGTATACAGCAATCCTGGCGAGAATAATTCTGAAACAGGAAAGCGGAGGAGTTGGGATACTAGACCGCATCAAAGCCCGAGCTAATGATGTCGAAAGCTTACTAATTACTCCGTGCAAACCTACGGTACCACGGCTCGGTCCACGGTTCTCGGTGCATCGCAGATCGTCGAAATGCATTCGCATATATTGACCGAATCTACTCGTTACGAAACTTTGTTTCACTGGCATTCTCTTTCGATTTAATTCATATTAATTCAACGACCGGAACACCGCGCCTACTCGTAATTAATGTGTTCATAAATGCAAAATAACAAGCAAGCACGTATTATTCCATTCATTGACGCGCCTTCAATTATAATATCATTACAGCGCATTATAACTTAGATGAATTTTTCGGCGCGCAATAATTTTATCATGTATTAACGTAATCTGATTTCACATTTTGCGAATTTTTGCATAATCAAATTTTTAATACGCGAAATGTTGCAGAAAAATAAAATACAAAAATTATTTTAGTATATATAAAAGAAAAATAGTTTCGTAGAATATTTTATTTTGTCTCAAAAAAATTTGCCTCTATAAACGTGTATTATACAAATGTATGAAAATTATTTTCTAAATAGTTCAATGGGAACTTTAAATCTAACTATAAATAAAATTCAATATTACAGTGCTTTTATAAATCCTGTAAATTTTAAAAATATGTTCTGCAGTTTTTGTTTCCACGCTCCAACTTTCAGAGAAGCCAGTAATTTTATATGAGAAGGGATATTACTTCATTAAATTCCATAGCGTACTTTTGAACCTAGATACAAACTTAAATAACGAACAGGCTGAAAGGAAGAAATTACAAAGCACGTATAAATAAAAATCTACTTCATTCATTGTTCACGTCAATAAATAGGACTATAATCATAATAATCCTTCAAACAAGTTTTAAAATTACACATCTTGTTAATACTTTGAAAAAGGTTATTATTGTTCTTTTAGTAATTATTTATATCTCATTGAAAGTTTCATACGCAACTTTGTTTCTGAAAAACAAAATAAAAAGATGTATCATTTTCAACAGAAATATTTTCATTATTTGCTGCAAGGTAAATGTTTTGTACAAGAAAATGTTTTAAAATTTTGCCAATTAATAATACATTTAGAAAATTAATCAAATATGACGAAGAAACTTTCAAGACACTTCGCGTTCCAATTCTAAGGTCTCCTCAGACATTCATTCCCGGATAAAGTGAGCGCACTATCTTGATCGACCTACGTCGGGATTCTTACGTAATACTGGCAATGGAGTTCGAAATGCATTACGTACTTTGATCAGGTTCGACGTCCTGGTCAATGGTGGAGGTGCCGTAACGCTTCAATTCCAGCGCAGCCCCTTCAAACCCCTTACGAGGACCGTCTTCGTACCCTGGAATCAGATCGTGGTCCTGCCACCCGTTGTGATGATTCTTAGCAAGGAAGGCGAATCGTATAAATCTAACCAGCCGCCAAGCCCGGCAGTTGGTAAGCATCGAGCTTCGGATATGTATTACGGATTTTTTTTCCTTTTTTATCTTTTTTCTATGTTTTTTTTTTTGGTCGGTCCTGGTACACATATATCTCATCGTGTTACGTGTCGGATCGCGTTACCCATTAACGTCACAAACGTTTCGATAAACGCGCGTACGTGCTCGATCACCTGAAACCAATCCCGGCGCGCAGAGAAAAGAAGAGATAACAAAAGTAGCGAATGCACATTTTTTTATTATTTGCAAAAGTTCTGTTAAAAAAAATTGGTGTAAGTAATTTATTACTGCTTTTCACGACCATGTCGGATCAGATCGCGCATTACACGTGCGGTCTTCATAGGACCCTCGTTTTCAGAGTTGTTCAACGTGTGTGCCGTCTTTGTTCCGTCCTTGAGTGTTATACATTTTTGAGTTTCTTATTATTTACGGAGTACAATATAATAGGCTTCCCAGGGATTTCAATGGGACTCTTTAGCGAACACGGTCCGTGCTTGGAGCACGATCACGAGACGCTGCGACCAATTATCGTTAGCACGTGGATGCCTGAGAAAGTTGGCGGTTTGCCTGGGAAGAGCTTGGTCTTTGCTGAAAGTCAAGTAAGTTTCTATTTCGTAAACGATTTAATATCATTACAATACGCTCGTTGCTTTAATTAAAATACAGTCTTAACTTTATCGTAGTTAGAATGAAATTTTTAAATGACATAATTATTATATCTTGATGATCGATATTAACACGCCTGAATGGCAAGAATAGAAAGAGACATAGGATTTTAAAATAAAAGTTAAATTATTTTATACGATAAATAACGAACTTCATTATTATATGTTACGTGAGACAGAGATGCTTTTGAAGGGAAGCATCAAAGGACATTGCACGAATGTAACAATATTTACGATGAAGATTACAGTACTATGTGACCGCATTAACGCAACGTTAAACATCGCTTGCAGATCGTGCAGGAAAGCATCGCTATTCCGGGCTCCAATCTCCACTTGATGTATCAAAGCAGTCAGGCTGCAGGCTATCTCTCTACCGTGAGGATGCAACTGACCGGGCCGTTCATTCCGAAATCGCTGACGCACGTACACGTGCATGTAGAGATCGAGGGCTCGCTTCACACGAAAACGTACGAGGCCGACCCAAATCTGACACACACGTTTGCCTGGAACAAGAGAAACGTTTACAAGCAGAAGGTGTACGGCGTGGCGCAGGCGAGGATCTCGATCGGTTATCAACATTCCACTTGTCCGTCGGTGATATGGGAGACGCAGACGGCCACTTTGCAGGGATTCGACGTCGATATCTCCGATATCGGTGGATGGGGACTCGACATCCATCACCATTACAACTTCCACGAAGGGATCCTACAGAAAGGCGATGGTTCTACTCTACATTTCAAACAGTATCCGCGCACTGTGAAAGTGGTAATGGGCACTGGTCTCCAAAGAAGTTTGGTGTGTCAGAATTGCGACGGTCTCGCTAAGGATGCTAGACTCCTGACACCAGTGGCACTCGCCAGTGGACCTGACGGTAGCATATATGTCGGAGATTTCAATCTCGTGCGCAGAATCACGCCCGAAGGAAAGGTTTACACCGTTCTTATTTTAAGGTAAACTTTTTTTTTACAAGATTTGCGAGTCGAAAATTTAATGATCACATCTAATCTAATACATCTTTATGCCATCTTTTGCAGTGCGACTCAAGTGGCATATCAGTATTATCTGTGCATCTCGCCGGCTGATGGACACTTGTATATCAGCGATCCAGAGAAACATCAGATATTGAAAGCACTTTCGTTGGAACAAGTCCAAGATCCAAGCATTAATATCGAGCCCGTTGTTGGAAGTGGTGAAAGATGTATTCCAGGTGACGAGGGCCACTGTGGCGATGAAGGTCCGGCCATCCATGCAAAATTGGCTCATCCTAAAGGTGAAGGACAACTTAAAATACATCTGTCATTTTCTTTGAAAGACACTTGCGCTATTAGAAAAACATTGAATAATTTAAAAGACTTTTATAAAGTGACGAACATATACATACGGAACATTTGAGAATTAATATTTTATAAACGAATAATTCCATTTGGATCACTCTCTTTTATTTTCAGATTGTAGTCTATAGAGAAATTTAAGCTATAATTTATTCGAATTTCGGAAACAAAAATAAAAAATTAGAAATAGTGAACAGAATTTAAAGAAATAATCTGCATAAACTCTTTTAAGAAATTTGTAATTGCAAAGAGTAACATCAAATTTTTAGTTTCGTTTTATTTGAAGTTCATCAGTGCTATGCACAGTTAGTATGATTTCCAATCTGATTTCCAAATCTTGATTACGAGTCTTATGACACTAGACCTCCTTTATTGCAGAATACTATTCTTTTAGAATTTGACATTTTTAAACTACATTCTAACTCAGATAACAAGAATCTTTTAAAATCGATTATTATTTGATTATTATTTCATAATAATCAAATTATTCCTTTTTATCTAATTTTAGGTCAAGATTGAATTCAGTTATCTTGATAACTCTTAGACAATAAGATTTTCTTTAATTTTTTTTATTAGAAAACTCATGTTTCCAAAAGATTAAAGGATTACTTGTAAAAAATAATTTAAAAAATGTTTCTTGTTATGATTTACAGGAATTGCAATTGCAGCCGATAAAACGATGTACATTGCTGATGGAACGAATATTCGTGCTGTCGATCCTCGAGGAATCATACATACTCTCGTGGGACATCATGGTCATCATAATCATTGGTCACCCGCTCCCTGCATCGGAGCCATTCCCGCACATCAAGCTCAGTTACAATGGCCCACCGGATTAACCCTAAGCCCATTGGATGGATCCTTGCATTTCATCGACGACAGACTAGTCTTGAAACTCACCAGCGACCTGAAGGTGCGTGTAGTCGCTGGCACGCCTCTTCACTGTACCAGCAATGCAAATAACAACAATGGCAACGATGAACTTCCGAAACTAAACTCCTCGTTGACGACGAATTTGAAAAAATCAGACGAGGTCCTCGGGTCGGTGTTGGCTGTCGGTTTCAGTCCAACCGGCGAACTATACATAGCGGATCGTGATTCTCATCGAGTGAACTCTATTAGAATCGTCGATTCCTCCGGCAAGATGTCACACTTCGCGGGTCAACAGCAAGAAAGACTGCGCGGTCAATGTGAATGCAACAATACTACACCCAGCACTAAGGACTTGGACACGTGCACCTGCACGGATGATACTAGCAGCACTGAAACGCTCCTCTCTTCAAATGCCAAGTTTACTGCAATATCTGCTTTGGCAGTTTCACCAGACGGTGTCTTGCACGTAGCTGATCAGGGTAGCCTTCATATCTTGGCTCTCCAGCCATACCTTCCAAACCACGATGAGAACGGGGAATTCCGCATCCCATTCCCCCCTTCGAATGAGATCTACGTGTTCAATCGCTACGGTCAACACATTTCTACGAAGGACTTGACATCTGGAAAGACCCGCTACTCCTTCCTGTATAGCAAAAACACGAGTTTCGGCAAATTGTCCACGGTGACGGACAGCGCGGGCAATAAGATTCAATTCCTGCGAGATTACAGCAGCGTCGTTAGCTCTATTGAGAACACTCAGGATCATAAATCCGAATTGAAAATCTCCGCGGTTGGATTCCTGGAGAAATTGTCCGAACGTGGCAGGGCGGAGATTGCTCTTGGTTATGACGGTTCAACCGGCTTGCTCACCAGTCGATCAGGAGTAAGTTAGACATTTTTATTGTTCATTTTTATAAATAAATAGATGTTTTTGTCTATTTTATCCATTGATTAAATATTTATTTTTTCTTCTTTATTTAATCATACATAAAAAATGTAATAGATTTTTTATGAATAAATTATAATTTTTTTTATTGATGATGATGAAACGCAATGTGTTGTTAAAATTTCAGGGAGATGAAACATATATATACAATTACGACAGTCTAGGACGTGTCACCGATGTAATACTGCCGACAGGCGAGAAATTGAAATTATTATCGGACTTATCTGACGACGAAGGTCTATTGGTTAAAGTGTCTGCTCCCTTGCAAGCTTTATCTAAAGGCGACAAACAGCGAATCGTAGAATTTGAAATGAAAAATGAGAAATCGAAAATGTTGACAGTCACTGACGGTATGTACTTTCTCTAATTTAATTAATTTTTGTTTAATCTATTTTCCTCGACATACAAATATATTCCAATTTTTTTGCAAATATGATAAAAAATTGCATGAATATTATTAATATATCTCATTTCAATATTTACAGGCACTAAACTCATGAAAGCGATTGCATTTACAAATAGCAGCTTGGAAGTGCTTCTGCCTGGTGGTGGTAGAGTACTTAGCGCGGCGACAACAAAACATCCACTATTGAAGCCGGCTTTGCCGGTAGAAGCAGAGATGCTACCTATGTGGAGCTATCAATTGATGTCATTGGGCGAATTAACAAACACCATGACGACGACGTACAACTTGGTCGGAGAAGTTAGCCACCCTCAGCAAACGCTTAACAGAGAGATCTGGGTGAACGACACGCGAGTGATAAGCGTCGAATTCGAACAAGCATTCAGCCGTGAGACGTTTTATGACAAGGCGGGAACTCCTCTATTGACGGTGACCTTCGATCTGGCAGGTTTACCCTTGATCTGGCAACCGTATGAGCAGGGTCATAATCTCAGCATTACTTACGACCGATTTAACAGGATCGACAGTTGGAAATGGGGTGCTTCCGATGAATCTTATGCCTACGATCGACACGGTCAACTGGCGGAAATTACCAATAGCAAGGACGGCACAAAACGATATACCTACAATGACTTCAATATGCTGTCAAAGATCACGCTTGCCAGCAACAGACAGTTCTCGTTGCAATATGATGATGACGGTGGATTACGACATATCATTTTACCGTCTGAAACAAAACATTCCTTCTCCTGTCAGGCTTCTCTCGGCTTCCTCAGGGTGACATACACTCCACCTGGCAGCACTAGAGCCTATCTGCAGCACTACAGTCACGAGGGGAACCTGCTGCAAACTGTATTTCCGGGAGACGGAGCTCGCATCGTCTACAGATATCATACCTCGGGACAATTGGCGGAGGTCGTTCACGGTGACGGCAAAAGCGAGATCAGATACACGGAGAGTGGACTACCTTCCGAAGTTATACACTCCGAGAGGGACGTGGAATACAAATGGGATTATCAATATAGTGCAGGACTTCTGGTAGAGGAGCGAATAGACTTCGGCGCCAAGACTGGTCTGAGCAACGCCAAATTTACGTTCGAATATGATTCGAATTTTCGCCTGATTGCGGTACAGGGTAGAATAGGCGGTCAGACGCTGCCACCACACACCATGGCTTACAGTCCGAAGTCGGGTACGCTGGAGCAAATCGGTCAGTTTAAAGTGACAAGGCCGCAGTCGAATGAGACGACTGTGTTTGACGGTACCGCATTATTCTCGCGCACCACAGACGACCGATTCCTAGAAACTCAAGTCACAGTGACGATTCATCGAATGGAAGTATTCAGGATGGAGTTTACGCACGATTCACGCGGTCGCATCAATCAGACGAGAACGTACACGCGTAACGTCGCCGTTAATACGTACACCAACGTAAAGAATTACACATGGGACTGCGATGGTCAGTTAACCGGTGTAGAAGCGCAGGAACCATGGGGTTTCAAATATGATGCCAATGGTAATATGTTGTCGCTTACATATCGAGGTAATACGATCCCAATGGAGTATAACGCCATGGACCGAATAGTCAAGTTTGGGGAAGGTCTCTACAAGTATGACAACCGAGGTCTGGTGGTGCAGAATGCGAGAGAGGAGAGATTCAATTACAACGCCAAGGGTCTCCTTGTGCGTGCCACCAAACGCGGCCGTTTCGACGTGCGATACTATTACGATCACCTGGATCGCTTAGCCACAAGGAAAGATAATTACGGCAACGTCACGCAGTTCTTCTACAATAACCAGAAACGACCGCACGAAGTGAGCCAGATATACAGCCCGCGCGATGGTAAACTGATGTCGCTGGTCTACGATGACAGAGGACATCTTAATTACGCACAAGTATACCGACACAAATATTACATTGCCACTGATCAATGTGGAACACCCATTATGATCTTCAATCAGTATGGCGAAGGCATCAGAGAAATTATGCGATCGCCTTACGGCCACATTGTTTACGATTCGAATCCATATCTTTACTTGCCGGTGGACTTTTGCGGAGGACTTCTGGATCAGGTAAATAAAAATTTAATTCCACTTAATAATTAACAAAATAAAAAAAAATTCATTGACATAGAATAATAAAATTTTCATTCGGAATTGAACGCAATGATATTCGAAACATTCTTTGCTATATTTCATATTTTAATGGTATGATCTATTTATAGGTCACCTCCCTCGTTCACATGCCAAATGGTAAGGTTTATGACCCGCTAATAGGCCAGTGGATGTCACCGCTCTGGGAAAACGTTTTGGATCGCGTAGACAAACCAACGCATCTACATCTTTATAGATTTAATGGTAACGATCCAATTGACGTCAGACACACGGACAGACCAAGTCAACCAACTGGTAAGTTCTACAATATTATCGAATTAATTTACATTCTATCCGATTTCAATCAATATACATTCAGCGTATTTTTATCTTGCAGATCACATATCATGGCTGTCGCATCTTGGATATGACCTGAAGAGTTTAGCGCCGCAGCTATTCCCGGATGAGTTACCGGAAAGCCTCGTTCCGCGAGCACTCGGTCCGGGAACTTCTATATTCGGTAAAAAGAAAAGAACGCGCAATCTAGGCGTCCAATCCGGTTTCCTCGCGCACATCGCCCAACGGCATTCAGGCGATGCGGTGAGTCTGTCTGCGCCACCACGATCTGCTTTGAAGAAAGACACGAGTGAGCTGATACCCAGTCGTCTAGGTGCGGCGTCCGATCCGCCGTTCGGTAAAGGTATCCTGGTGTCGAGAACCGCTGATGGCCAAGCGGTAGTGTCCAGCGTACCCAGCGCTAACGCTATTTATGGCGACGTGTTCACATCCGTATTCAACCGTTCGTACTTCTTGCCATTTACATTTGTCGTGCACAGCGCACAGCAGGACGCCTTCTACTTTGTCAAAGAGGAAACCTGGCGTGCCAGCGAGGATCGTGGTCAGTTGAAACGATTAGGAGGTCAAGTAAACACTACATTTCACGAGAACGAGAATGGTAGTGGCAGTAGTTCGTTAATCGATGTGAAAATACACGGTGCCAGCTATGTGGTGAACTTGCGATACGGCACCACGGCGGAGAAGGAAAAGCAGAGACTACTGCATCACGCTAAAGCGACCGCTATTAGGAAAGCATGGCATCGGGAACGTGAAGCCCTTAAAACGAATACTCCAACATCTATCGAGTGGATGGTCGCCGAGCAGGATGAGATATTGAAAGTCGGTCTCGCATCTAATTACGAGGGCGAGTACATACATGACGCGCAACAGTATCCCGAGCTCGCGGAGGATCCTTACAACATTAGGTTCGTGAAAAAGGCCGTCGACCAGTCGAGCAAGAAACGACGCAGGAGGAGAGGCGCGCCGTCCTGTAAGCTCTGGTGGTTAGATAAAATGTGCTAGAGCAATTTGAGAGTCAGTCGTATCGTCCCCTCACACGGGGACATTGTCCAGTATCGAAGCCGCGGGACTTTCGAGTGAGCGACACCGACAGGTAAAGAGATAGAAAGAAATACCGGAAACGTGAAAGTCGACGGAAGGAGGTAAAAAAATGTCGCTGTAGCGCAGCGTCCGTATATGTATGCACGCGCATATATATATATAAATGTACTGAAAACTATCAAAAAGTTTTATACCAAAGTCTATTTGTGTATTTCAAAGATGCCAAAAACATTATAACGTTATATTATATATAATAAATATATATACCACGAGGTATAGGGTACGTAGGGTGTAAGAGCGTTAAGCGCACGCGGAGAAACGTGGGTTTCACCGAGTATTCGCTCCACGGACCAGCTGCGCGACCGATCCGCGATTGGCAAATCCGCGAAAGCCTTATAAGCGTCGGGAGAGGAGAGAATAAAAAAAAAGAAAGTGTGCCGGATTTCGGACCACGCGAGCTTGGAAGGGAAAGAGGAGGAACATTGCGAAATTTTCCTCTGGGAGTTCGACGCGACGTGAACGCAGCTAATAATCAGGTTTGAATTAAATTCCAGGATGTGAAGTTTACTGATTACGTTCGTACGAGGCAAGGCCGGCAAGCTCGTGGAGCTTGCGCTCGAGGCCTAAAGTAAATGATAGACCGTGGTGCCGCGCGTGCGAATCGTGCACGGTACACCGCATCGATACAAGGTAATTATAGTTATAACGCGAAGAATGAGGAGAAAGAAGAGAGAAGAGGCCATTCATAGTTGAGAGTGACGAAAAAGAGAGAGAGTGAGAGAAACTAGTCAATACATAGCTTTACATTGACATAGCAGCCTTCTTTGGCGTAGGATAAATGCGAGGATAGTGAGAATCAGGAGGAGCGATGCCGTTAACAATGATGTTGACGAGCTACGTGTGCTCTGCCCACGATATTTTAACTCGTCGTACTTAGAAAAAAAGCAACGGCGAGTGTAATGCAAGTACGGTATTCGCGCGATAACGAATACGATGCAGAAAGCGGCGGCGAGCGCAAAAATAAATCTCAATCATGAATGGCCTTGGCGAGAAGTGAAGAAAAGGAATCGGAGGAGAGACGATCCTCACAATATCCTTGAAGGACTAGGAGCCAACGATCGTGCGGATTCGATCGTACGGTCTCGAGCTTGAATTCCGTTCGCGGCTTTAGACAATTAAGGACGAGACGAATTTGTATTATAAAGTGGTGCTTTTCTTGTATGGCGAGAGAATGAAGAGAGTAAAAGAGAGGATGCGATGATCAGCGATGATCGAGCGTGCATGAGGTCGTCGAATACCAATAGCGAGACTAAACGTATTTTTAACATGTGGATGTGTCCTATCCGTAGCGTAAGCGTTCCCGATTGTCGTCGATCGGTGATCTAATATCGCATTGTTGTGCGCGCGAGTGTGCAGGAAGAGTCGCTCGGGATCGACGGTGGGTATCCTTCGATGATTCTCGGAAATGATCGCGGAGGGAAATGCGAGCCGGGCGTGCGAGCCGATGTCTGCGTATAAACCGGAAACGGAGGAAATTTGCAAGAGGGATAAACTCATTATCGGTAAAAATAATACATATACAATATCGCATATTTGTGCTTGCTGGATATGAACGTAACGGACATTAACTATGTTTCCTTATTGAAAATACTAAGTATGTGTATCCAAAATTACTGCCCGTCAAGTAACGATCGTTTCGCCCGTGTGTGTGTGTGTGTGTGTGTGTGTGTGTGTATGTGTGTGTGTGTGTGTGTATGCGTGCGTGTGTGTGTATGTATGTGTATGTGTGTGTGTGTGTGTGTGTGTGTGTGTGCGCGCGCGCGCGCGCGT
>Ga0157363_1004966_pt1 | contig 12365 bp, 6 predicted proteins | sample AttsexASBM1_FD_111477 | JGI IMG/M metagenome (GOLD analysis project Ga0157363, IMG submission 111477) | Fungus gardens microbial communities from leaf cutter ant in Ribeirão Preto, State of São Paulo, Brazil - Atta sexdens ASBM1 | ecosystem: Host-associated > Fungi > Mycelium > Unclassified ...
AATAACGTATTATTTTTAAATTATGACAATTTTCATAATTTTTTACGAAGTTAAGTTAAATTACTTTTGATTGATAAAGTAATAATAACGTAACACATTCATGGTAATAAAAACTCAAAAAATTGTTTCTTAAATTATGTCACTTTTGAAGTATAAAGAGGAATAACATAATTAAATTTTTTAATTTTTGTAAATACTCCTTGACGCAACGATTAAAATAAAATAATTAAATCTTGTTTGATTAATTATCATTTTATTTATATACTTAACGGTTCGCAGATCACTTTTAATTACTGTTCGTTCATCGCAGAGTTTATTTCATTCAGTTAGCTTGCAGAGCAATTATTTCATCGACCAGGAGACTTCCTGGTCGAACTCAGCGGGCGGATTGACGGGACCGCGATTAGCTAATTAGAATTTTTCTCATTTACGATAAAGCAGAATCACGCTGTTATTTTAATGGAAGGTAAGACAAAAAAGATTCGTGAGAAACGTATACCGTGACCAGAATCGAGAATTTTCGCCCGCAGCCATGATGACCGTTAGAAAGATCTTTTTAGATCGCGAATTTGAATCTTCTCTTTTTACAGTCATTATCTATAACGATCGTCATTAAGGTGTTCTACAAGCAGTCGATTATTGCACAGGAAATACTGAAGAAATGAGCAATTATAGTTTGATTTTCTAACACCTCGCGACTACGATGTCTCGGTGTTCAGAAATCATGACGACTATTACAAGCTTTTATTACGAGCTTTCGGTGCCATCTCGAGCTGACTATATAATGAATCTCATTGATTCAATAAACGAGTGTATTATCGCTGAGTACGATGGTTCTAATGGGATTTTAACCCCGCATTGCATGATTTGTTGTTTTGGCAGTGTGGTCTTATTTTCGTTAGATCCAAAATAGACACACTTGGAAGCTCTGCACAGAGCAAACTCTACAGAGTTTCGTTTTCACGGTAAATAATGTGAAAATGAATGTCGATTAACAAAACAAAATGCTTTCTGCAATTTGTACGAATAATAAATAAAAAAATATTTCCAAACGTCTCGCGCACGGCAACTTCCGTCATCAATCGAGCAAGCTCGTGCGCTAGAAGAGAAATATCGGAAGCAGTGCGGCAGTAACGGCCACGTGTAGCGCCGGTGAACAAAACATTAGTAGTGTGAGCGTCAACGTGAGGAGACGTGGAGGAGGTAGGGCGAGTCGAGGTAAGGCGAGGAGGTGAGGCGGATGTAGTGCTGAAAGACAGCGGGATCGTTACTTAATTCCATGCGTTCGCTTAAATAGAACGACTTAGACTTAAGGTAGTCTGCAAAAATGAGGGAACACGCCGTTGTAAGAGAGCTGGCGACTTGTTCGTATGTACACGCGTTTCGCGGGGGAGAGAGAGAAAGAGAGAGAGGGGGGAGGGGGGGGGAGCGAGCGTGAAGGTGCGCTCACGCGCGCGCACGCACGGATCCCGCGACGTCGGTCGGGGGTGCCTACTGGTTTTGATATACGAGCACACTAATACATGCATCGAACGGTTACACGCGTGAGTCATATCGAAAACCAGTCCCGCCGAGAGACGCACATACACACCGAAACAGCGCGGAGCGGAGCGGGAATGGCGAGAGGAGTCTTTGAATATTTCAAGCGTGCTGGTGAGGCGCGTGCGTGTGTGCCGTTATGAGGGCGTATGAGTAATTCCACCAATGTACTTCTCGATCGGGGGGACACATACGTGAGATTATAACCCGCGCAGTGTGTGTATGTGCGTGCGCGTGTACGCGGTGCTGATTATTAACGTGTCTCGGTGTGCATCGTGCGCAGACTGGATTTGTTACCCTGTTTCGCGAAATTGTTTTCTGGATCCAGATGACGATCGATGAGCGCGGGAGACCTGTCTCGTGGCAGTCTGAGCAGCTCGTAAGGCTATCTTTTATTCGTAATTTCAAACTAAGATTATACCAAAGAAAAAAAGGCAACACAAAGAATCTTGCATTAAGTGGAAAATTGGGTCTCGGAATAAAATGAATTAGTTTTTACATATAATGTAATTTATAATATGCTGAGCTAAAGTTGTCATGAACACAAGATTCAATAATAATTGATGGTTTTTTAATTATAGTGTATTAAAGGTGTACAAAAACCTGTGCTCCCAAAGCACCTTTGAGGTACTATAGCTTAGAAATTATTAAACCTTATGTCTATGAGATTTTTTGCTCATCACATTATAAGCTACATTATATATGAAAACTAATTTATTCCACCAAATGACCAATTAATGCTGGGACTTTCCATAAGCAGTAAGACCTAAACAATAAATAAATCAATATTTTTAGTTTGTTACTACTTACATTCTTTACTGTAATCGATTAATTTGCTTATCGCTTAAATCTGTTTACGTTTTTTTGTGTACCATGACTCTAAGATGACTATGACATTTTAAAAGAGCGCTTGATATTTTTCGAATTTGAATAGTAATATAACTGCAAGGATTAGGGAAAGAGAATAGCACGATTATACTATTTCAAACTACTTTTCACATGATATTACATTTTAATTTATGATACTGTTTGCGAAAGTTTATTTCTATATTATAACATCAAGGCAATACTCGTAGAGAAAGTTATTTGGTTCTCTATGCTCCTTCGTCCAAGACGAAGTCGGTAAATAATACGCTACCGTGGGATGCGATTTTCGCAGGCGTGATTATTGATCGATGCGATCGTGACCGCCGATGCGGATTTCTCCATTTGTTTAAGGAGAATAGCGAGCGTGATTGCTTTGACGAATGATGGAAGGTAATACGCGAGTAATGGTTTTACTGCGAGAGCGGATGAAATTGCATGTGCAGGCCGAGATATAAGATCGAGTTGCACCAAATACGAGAGACATATTAAATGTATGAAATCTTGCAAATGACGTGAACGAAATTGAATTTGTAAAAATCAGTAATTGATATAAGGACTCCCAGTATTAAAAAATAAAATAATAATAAAAATAAAGACTAATATATAAGAACACAAAGTTTTGGAGGCTTAAATTTTTTGTATGTAAAATATACTTACTTTTATAATGAATTTGGATGCACATTAACACTATACTGGTGCATATTAAAGCCGTTATATGATTTAATCTGAATGTAAAAGTGAAATACAAAAAATTATAATTTATTATAATTTCGAATTATAAAATATTTTACTTAACAACACAATGAAGTGTACAGAGGATACAATTTAATCCATATCTATATTAGACACACAATGTTAATTTGTGAATACGTGATTTTAATGCATCAATGCGCACTGAGTACATTCAACCGAATTTACTATTTGAATTACATTAATCCGTTCAAATTTTATAATTCAAAATAAATATATTTTATACAAAGAATAAGCGCCCCAATAACTATTCTGCTCTTAACTTTTATTTCTGTTATTATTTTACGGAAATATCTATTTATGCAATATTTAATTTAGTTAAAAATTAATTATTATACTTTTACAAATATATATGTTTACGAGTCTCAATAAAGCTAAGCGCGGACAAACTTTGTGCAACTTGCTGCAAATTCTTGGAAAGATATAGTGGACAAAAGTCATTGGCGAGTCGATGCGCCTGCGGAGATTGACAACGCGAGCGAGACAACGCGCCAGTGGAGCGAGTGCGGCTGAGGCACGAAGACGAGCAGCATATCCACCCACGACGTGGCGCACTATAACGAGGCTACAGTCCATTAAGTGCGTGCGGCTATTATGGCTAATGCATTACGAAGCGATAAAAAATGGGAACTATAGCGCAGTGCTCTCTGCCGCTCGCGCACACTCTCGAGAACCGGACCACATTCCATGTCGGACGAGTACGAACGCCGCTGCTCGATGCAATGCTCGGAGTATAATGCTCGTAGATACGCCGACAACACGTGCACCACTGCAAAACGCATCCCAGACGCGCCATACTCGCGACGTTCAGTCGTGACGTTCCGTCCGATTTACACGGTGTTCCACGCACTGTCCGAAATACACTTCTAATATTCATTTTATCCTTGTGAGAAAGTCTGTTGCGTTTAGAAAAAATGAGTTATGAACATTCCGATACTTTTGTTTAGATTTTAATCGACGTCTCGCTTTCATTAAAGTGCATTGTAGTCTTAAACTTTTAATCGCTTCGATTCTTTTTAGATATAAGAAATTAATGATAGAAAGGGCAGGCTGCTAAGAAAGATTTGTCAAGATGACATCTGGTTTATCTAGGAATCTCGAAAATGAGAAAGAGTAGGACGGAAGAATGGTGAGAAGAATGTAGACGCGGAAAGGATATGGCAAAGTACACGATAAAAAAGAACGGCAACCCTTTTCCCTTTCCTGTCCCTCGCACGAAACCACGGAAACTACCTTGGAAATTCGATTCTAAAAATATTCGTCTTATGGAGTTTCTCGGGTTTTTTTGATCGCACTACTCTTTACTCCCCGACTCTCTTTTTTATCTTCCTACCCTCGGGAGACGCGCATCAACCATATGGCCCGCGAGGGAGAGATAAAAAATTCATATTTTCACAGGAAGGGCTAAGACTGAGCGGTATTTTTAAACTTTGGGGAGTGCTCCGAGAGAGCATTCAACTTTGTCTTGTCGGATTCTTCAGGTTTCCGTAAATCCTTCCCTCACTAATTAAATGCCAAGACAGAGAAAATAATTAATATAATTGTTATAGGTAAGAATTCCTCTACTTACGATTATTTTTTTATGAGTTTTCAGACTTACGATCGATATGCTAAGAATTAGTAAAATATATATTGGACTGAGATAAAAATTAATTTACAATTTGGATCTATTTTTTCTTCATAACTTTGTAATTATTTATGTTAAAAATGACTAGTAATACAATTATTAAAAGAAAAAAAAGAACAATAGTTTTTTAGTATTATATGATTGCTATATTTGACATGCGATCAACTACAAAAGTCTCGGAACTAAGTAATAGAAGAATAATTACATTGTAAGTCTAAATTACAATTGAAAGATAAATTGGGTTGCATCTACAGTTAAAATGTAGGTTTGATATATCTGTTGGTAGTTTTGTATATTTGACTTGTCTATAATTATTATTATTCCCACATTTTCGATTTTGAAAATTTCGATATAGTTTAGCATCTTACAATTGGAATGTATTTTTACATAATATATTTCTTAATTAATTATTTTCTATTTTTCTGACATAAAACTTAAAATTATAGAGTACTACATATTTTATCTGTATATATTTAATTTATTTGAGCAATAATACAAAGCAAGATGGAGATGAATGTTGATTATACTTGAAATCGAAAATAGCTTTTCCATTTATCTCTGAGCGCCGTCTTCCGTTATTTAAGGGTTTCTTTACGCTAATAGTTTTCTCACACGGTCCTTGGAACGGTAAAACCTTTTTCACGGAAATTGAAACCCCTTCGGAAGCCGCATGTAGGTTTTGAAACGAGTTAAATCGTTGGCACATTACGCAAAATCACGCGGTATTTTCGGTACCTGGGGAAACATGATATTTTATTGGTGGATTAAGATCCTTTAAGAAAACGCTGAGGGAAAAAGAGAGTCAGCGAGAGAATGCATCAGCAGTCTGACCCATTTTCGAAGGGTTCCACTTCAACCCTTTCGAGACCTAACGGGACGCCGCGACATTTTTCCCACATTCTATTTTTCCAAAAATCGACTACCTGATCATCGACTAGTTGTTGCAAGACCCAAATAGGGTCGTTTTGTAATCGGGAAAGGGTTAATCGAGCTCCCTGTTTCATGATTTCAATTTGCCTTATCGAGAATAAAAAATTTTTTTAAATAGTTTTATGTATAATTACTTCATTTTGAATCTTGCGTATAATAGTTTTTATAAATATTTTTAGTAATTAAATTTTTTGCTCCTAACGAAAAATGCAAACAATACAATATTTTTACATTGTATTATTAATAATACAATAGTAAAGCTATTGATAATAATAAATTATAGAGTAGAATTGAACGTTTTATTTCATAAGTAGAAAAGTAAAATAATGTACTTCACTAATGAGAGTAACCTGCATGGAATTTTCATAAATTGATAAAATGCGCAATATTAATGATCACAAAAAAGAAATACAGGAATACAAATACGAACAGAGCGATAATTGTGATAAATGAGCATTAAGAAATCAAAAGGCAGAAGAACGTTCACACGGCGGATTGATATAATCACGTGAATCAGGCCCATTTTCGTTCATGACTCTTTTCAGCTTTAATCATTCTTAATCCCCGTTACAAGCAACCCGCACGATGTAAATAGCTCGGAAACGTCAATCTAAAAATTGGAAGGGATATTAATGTCGCAATGTTTCAAAAACGTAACGGGAATGATAGCAAGTATATATATATATATATGTATATATACATATGAAAAAAATTTGTAAAAATAAACTTTTTTCTAATATCTTTTCACTGTCTAATTAATGTCATAATACAATAATATTATACATAATACAATATTGAAAATAGATCATTTATCTATTATATTATAACTTAATCGCTTTGCTGTAAAGCATATTAAAAAGTTATCTTAAAAATTTAGAGATTTGAGCTTTTAGAGTTTTATTTTAAGAAATTAAATTATCATTTACTCTTTACTCTTTATATCTTTTGATCGTATTGGATCGCATTCAATTTCTGCGACGCCATAGCATCTCTCGTTTTTTCTCAATTAGCGACATCCATAGAAACCCCAAATAATCGTCACCCATGCGTAATGCATCGGCGATAAGCATCGACAGCATCGTAGAGACCTTTGCGGGGGTAGAAAGTGGGAGTGTCTTTCGAGGACACTCGAATGACGTCATTGGTCGGTTGAACTTTCCCGTACCGGGGTGATTCTACACAAGGGTGGAGAATTAATGCACTTTGAAATTTTTACTCGTTGCTTGCTGTACGCGAATCGTGCGTAATGATATATTGAGTTACATAGCAGTTTTGGCTCTAATTCCTGTATCACGATATTTTTGTTATCATATAACGAAAGCATAATTCTGAACATTATGATTTCGTTATATATATAGCGCGAAACGTATAAAAGATATTTATAATGAATTATAGGACGTAAAAATAAATTTGTTTTATAATCAAATTATATATCGGAAAAAAAATTAGGAAATGTTTAGTTAAACCTTTCATTACTGAAAGTTAATTTAGAAAAATTAAAAAAAAATTGTATGTATAAAGATTCACATCGTCATGCCATATACAATTCTTCTCATGACAATGAAGATAATTTACTTACTATTCCGAGATAATTTTTAACTAGTCGTTGATGATAGAGTTAAACATTTTTCGCGAAACTACCCCCACGAGACCACCCATTCACTCGCGCGTGCAGGGGCATCTTAGCGGCAACGTGCAGAGAGGTGTGTGCGGTTCGCCAGTCGGTGGACGAATGCGTGCGACAGCGGCCAAGGAACGGAAGAAGAGGAAGGAGTTGCTCGGCAGTGGCAGAACTCCGTCTCTTTGCCCCCGTCATCATCATAACCGTGTGGTGGTACCGCGACGACGTCGGGGGTCGACGGGAAAGAGGCAGCGACGTGTACCGTCGGGGGTGGGAGGCGGTGGAACGTCGGGCGAAGGCGGGGAGAATGCGACGCGTCACTGCTCTCGACGGGGTGGGGCAACCTATGGATGGTAGATTGGTGGGGGCCCCCGAAGTCCGCGGTCTTTCTCTGTCGGTGAAAGAGGGGCCAAGGGAAGAACTGTGTGTTCCCTCTCTTTCCCCCTGTTCCTCCCCTCTCCGCCGTCTTTGTCTCTCACCCTTTGGAGGGGTTCAGTCATCTCGCGCCAGTCGAGCCACGCGCACTCTCCTGTCTGATATTTCTGGGCTCGCTGGAGAACCACCCTGAGATTCTGGAGGTGACGAAACAGTCGTTATCATTGCGAGGGTGGCGACCCTTGTTTGCTGCTAAGGGTGGTGGTAAAAGCGCGTGGCAGAACGAATTTCCGCGAGCTTGAAGAAGACGCGAAACGAACCGCCCTCTTCGGACGTGGAGTTCGGAAGACCACCCCCACTTCTTCCCCCTCTTGATCGAACGCGCGCGCGCGCGCGCTCGCGAGCGCGTGCCTCCCTCTTCGTCGCGGGTGCTTAGACAACCTCGAGAATCGAAGACACACGGATACCGAGTTTCACGGGTGGAGAACCCGCGCGTGTCGTCTCGAAACAACGAGGATTCATGTTGGAACGACAGTTTTGAAGTATCGCGATAACGCTGCGAACAAGGAAACGACGTATTTGTCTCTGGTGTATATTTAATAGGGGACCTTAATTAAATCTACGCAGTGTCGTTACTATAAAACTGTTATCTTTTGAGTTTCAATAATCCTCCCTTTACATCATGAAATAGAGTATTTTAAACCAAGTTGTTTGTGATAAGCTCCAGAAATTAAATCTGAAATTGTGCACCATGAAATTTAACCGTCAAGATAAAAATCATTGGTGGCTGATCGGGAGAATTGCTAATCGTTCAGGTTGACAAGATTATGAAGAGTCAATCGAGAATGTCGAATGATCATTGTTTAAATGCTTTCCAAAATTCGAGGATTTTAAGTGACGGCGTTCAGGGTGGCACAGGAAGTGTTCGATGAGGGTGGAAGTGATCTGGGAGATTTCGAAGAGGAAGAAGCTGACGCATGCTTCGTATTCCTCGCGAATTGAGACTCCCTGAAGAAGTTTTTGAAAGTCCCGTAAGGATTGGTCGACGATAATTCCGAAGACTCGAAGAATCTGGATCGTTCCACACATCGTGGGTGTGAGTGATCGCAGAGATTCTGCGAGTTTGGTGCGCGAGCGACATTGAATTGTCACGTTTTCTAAGTGAGCGAACTGGAGCTAATTAGTCGGAGGTGAATTAGTGTGGATAATCGCCGAAACGCACGTCAGAACTATGGTGATGTTGACGGGAGTGATTCGCGGCAGGAACGGAGATACCAGTTAGACAGCAAGAGGTAAAGTTTGCTTCCGGTTCTTACAAACGACCATCTTACTACATAAGTTAATTTGAGGAGTGGGAAAAACTGCTGGGAAATTCTGATGTGTGAAGTTCCGAGATAATTTTATATAGAATAAAAGAGGGTAATTCAGTATTTTGATAGAAACACGTCATTTTCGTGTAACATTCTAAAAAGATGAGGTGTGCAATTAATTTTTACGTCTTCTGAATTAGTATATTATCTTCTATTTCATTTCTTTTTAATCTTTTGAATAATAATTGATTTTTCTTAAATTCTTTTATGTTTCTTAAAATAATTTACGCACAAAATTATAACATATGTTGAATTACTAAATAAAGTTTTAACGAATCAACAGTTTATCTCTTGTGAAGCTGTATGCATGTATGTACAGTAATTACAGCTGTCAACCGATTTCGCATCGTCTTATTTCACTTGAAACAAATGAACGAAGTCGTATTTCCAGCGTGAACATTTCGCAAATCTTCTCGCTATTTTCCGCATTCCTGCCATTTATTTATGTCACTTATAGTCGATAAGCGTCACCCATAAACTTTTCTTGGTCGAAACAAGATTAGCGATAATGTATTTAAATTATGCCACACAAAGTGCAGTGATGGGTTGCACGACAAGATGTAAAGAAGTTGGCAACTTCCTTGTCCCGATTGAGCTCCGTGAATTTCCGCGCTCCGAAATGTGTCTCGAGAGAACGAAATTAGCTCATAGAATTGTTCTTGATTTCGTGGAGTTTGCTACAAAAATCCGTTAGGAAAACTCGTCGGAGCGTGCCCGTTCAAAAGTAGATCAATTAGGTAAAAAATATTACTTTCTAAATTCTTTGAAATCTCACTCTAAAGAAAATTGAACTAGTCTTGAAAAAGAGTGAGATTTATTTTAAAAGTTTAGAAAATTCTGTACGACAAACTGTCTAAATATTGATCTGTTTTCTAATTGCATTTCATATTATAATTTGGTTTTCAATTTTTTTCTCCTGCAATATTATACATAAAAAATTTTTTGCTGAAGTATCTAAAAATTTAACTAAATACACATCATCAAAATAATTTTGTTAGATCATCAAAATATAGGACGCTCAAGCTAGTTGCTAAACTGTCACAACTTTTTGCAGCGTTACTCATTATACTTGAATGTTTTTAACGTAATTATTACAATTACTAACAAAATTATTTTCAAATTTGTTTCTACCTAAATTTTTTAATATTTCAACAAAATTTTTTTCGCTAATTTGTATACTTTACGCGACGACATTAAATCGTATGTAATCGGATAACACGGCCACGACTCGAAAATTATCATCCCGACGAATGTCGACCTTCCTGTCGGAATTCGACCTCGATCTCCCGACAGGAAAGTTCTCGAGCGAGATTATGTCACTTCTTTTCCTCCTCATTTTCGTTTTTTTCTTTCACAGAAATTGTCGCTGTTTCTCTACGCCCATTCTACATATATATATATATACACTATCTCATTTTCATCGTAGTCTTACACTGTTACATAAATGCTTCATAGATGTTGCAATCTGGTTATTACAACAAAAATATAATAAATTCATTTGATTTGTAAACACAAATTCTACTGTAATACTCTTATTTACGGTATGATTAACATTATTATCTTGCTATACGTGAACGCTAATCAAACACTTAATATTTTGTGCACGCTCTGCTTTGTAATCGCTTTGCGGCAAAAATCTTTTTTAATTTTTATTTCGATTAATTATTAAACTTAATAACATTTGAAAAATATGAGAGGTCTTAAGAACAAAAGAGTAAATATTGTATATACATATATTATACAAAAAACAAAAATTTTTTTTAAGAAAAAAATCCGTAAGAAATTCATAAATCAAAAGGTTAAAGAGTAAGGAAACGCGAGATTATACAGTGAGAGAATCGTGTGGATCGATCGAATAATCAAGAGGGACGCGCGCAAAAATGAGACAAAGAAACAGAAGAGATGTAGCAAACGTGACGAAAGGAGGAGGATGCTGCAAGGAAGAAATGAAGAAATCAGGAAAGGTAGAATAGAAATCAGAAAGGAGAAGAAGAAGAAGAAGAAAGAGCGAAAGAGGCTGAAGAGAAAGAAGAGAAAATAGGGGACAACCAGGGAATCGATATACGGTGATATATGTTGTAAGGTACAGGAACGGTGAAAAGAGAGAGATCTTCGGGAAGAAAAAGAAGATTCGGTTGAACGAAGAAACGTGAACGGAGAGAGAACTTGAGAGAAGGGGAAGAAAACCACGAAACAATTGGAGAAGCGGAGGCGGCCGCATTTCATGTTGCCTGGCATCGGCTCCCTTTAAAGAGTCTCTTGCTTTTTGTTAGCTCTTCGAAAATTATGATTGTTTGTCCGCGAGATTTACTACTCGGAGGCTCCCTCGACGCGCCGTGCGTGTGGACGTGTGTATGCGCAAGACGCCCTCGAGGAGTACCGCGATCTTTCGCTAGACACCGCGGGTCAGGTCTTTGAGGGACGGTCGGGGAACGATAGGAAACTCTGAAGGTTTACCAAGATTAAAGAATCAAGAATTTACAGCACTTGCTACTAAACTGCTGCTCTACGTTGCTTCCTTCTCTTTCGCTCGCTCATTACTTTCCTTGTCGCGTTATCTTAATTAGTCGTTGTTTGAAGTACGAGATTTTGCTTTGTGCCAAAAACGGACTCCGCTGCTGATGAACAGCACGAGACTGTAAATCCACGCGAGAAAATGACTGAGTTCGCATTCATCTCGTCTGGAAAATTGTATTAAAGGCAAATCGATAAAAAAAAAAAATTTTTTTAACTTGTTTTCAATCACAGCAAATTGCTTATGTACTATTATTGTACATGCGATTTCAATCGAACACATTATACCATGCATGGTTTTCTGTGCTGTAGTCGAAGCTAACGTTCATTGATTATTCACGGATTATTCAGACATATATCAACCAATGTAGACTATAATCGGGAAAGAATTTAATTAAATATTTATTAATGTGATATCTGTTTTATAGTACAGGGTGACGCATGAAATGTCATCATACTATTTAGTATACAGGATGTCTATGACGACCATTGATGATAGATTCCTGAGATTGTTTCGAGTAAAAAATTCTAATATCAGAAAATATCGAGACTATTATAATAATTTACAAATGAGAAGGTTTTAAATTTAATCGATCTGTCCAGAATTTGTGTACTCAAGCGTGGCACATAATAATGAAGGTGTTTTCAAGCATCAATTCTCTTCTATTTTTCTAAACATTTCTTTGCTACTGTGCAATGTGTCATGCCTGAGTGCGCAAATATTACAGTTCGATTTGTTAACCTTAAATCCCTCTCATTCCAAAACTAACTA
>Ga0157363_1004968_pt1 | contig 12364 bp, 4 predicted proteins | sample AttsexASBM1_FD_111477 | JGI IMG/M metagenome (GOLD analysis project Ga0157363, IMG submission 111477) | Fungus gardens microbial communities from leaf cutter ant in Ribeirão Preto, State of São Paulo, Brazil - Atta sexdens ASBM1 | ecosystem: Host-associated > Fungi > Mycelium > Unclassified ...
ATAATCTTAATGTTAGACTAAAGTTATTGAGGACTATAAAAGTTATCCGCAGAAATTAATGCACAAATAAAATCTCCAATGTATAAAATTTCACTACATTACGTCGGAACTTTAATAAATATAAAACAATATAAAACAATAATTGTGAGAATTATACGAGCGTAATGAAAAATTATTCCAGAGATACCTAAATATTTTCATACAGTGTATATTCATACGAACTTTTATACATATAAATTTCTTCATCTTTCACATAAGGAGAAAAATATAGCTTACTCAAATCCGGTGAATATTAAAAGTGTATGAAACGTATACAGCGCGTTTGTGCAAAGTCATGAATGCGCAAAGTTTCAAAATTTGAAAAGTGGAATGCCAACCGAGCGGCGTGAGAAATAAACTACCCAGACTGCTGACCAGCTCCGAGAAAGAATACCCATTCCTCAAAATCTTATCTCTGAGCAGAACGATTCTAGCTCTATGGGAAGTGTCCGCGCGTGGGTGAAATATCGCGAGAAAATTCGTATGTACGTTTTCACGCGGCGACACGACGACCGGCGTGAGATGCAAAAAGACAGATAAAGAAACACACGCTGCCGGCTGAATGCAATGGGTACGCATTTGGCATGGATAGATCTCGAGCGACACTAAAACCGTCACGATTTCCGTGCGATTGTCACAGCGAACGGTTGGACAAGCATTGTCCGTCAGAAAAGAAAAAAAACGCAGCGGGTGGCAACGTTAGAAAATTCGCCTGAGGCTGGAGAAAAAGGAGAGGAAAAGAGACAGAGAGAAAAAGAGATGGCAAGAGGCTAAGCCGAAAGCTTTTCGAAGGATGACGTTCCCCTCTCTGCACCAACGAGTTATTGTGCACGACGTTCTTGTGTCTTTCTTCTTCCTTTTTTGAATTCTCGATGCTTTTCCTCTTTCTTCGAGTGATCCTACATCCAACGCTTACGTCTCACACACAGTGTATTCACATCGTGGTTTTGCATTAGATGATGTATGTCCGATGTTTAAATGCAATTCAAAAATTCGACATAAAAACTGTGAATATCATAAAAACAGTTTCATGTAGATAGTTTTCAAGTTGAAAGCGTTCTTTCGAAATTAAAAACATTGATCGAATAGCTCGTTTAACATTTAACTCGATTTCTCTGTTATTCAATTGTTCTTCATTCTTTACAACATATATCACGTCTCTTTAATATCAAAGAGAATGGTGTAAATATCAGCGATATCTGACTAGTCAATTCAAGGATAATTCCAGAACATTTCAGGTAAAAATCTTAGTAGGATTTACCCATCGATTAATTTTCATTATTTAATTGATTTTCATTGATTCGCGCAATATTATGAGCTTTGTATTCAAATTAAGATTTTATACAAATTAATTAAAACGCTAACTAATTTGGAATAATATTATTTATTACTTTATAAATAACATCAAATGAATATTTCGTCAACACAAATTTTTCTACCATGTTTCATTTCAGACATTAAATTCAAATTTTCAATTGATAACTTATTGCATCTTTAAGAGAGGATTTGTATCCAAACACAACTCTTCTTTTCATTATTTTTTCTTTTTTTCATGTTCTGATATTTTTTAGAATGAAAGAATGATAAATTCCAAAATAAAGGCCAACTCTGAAATTTCAGGGATTTTCCAGAATACATAAAATTCCAATATAATTCCAGAATCCAAGGATATTCAAGAACTGTTGGACAGCATGTTATACTTTTGTCTCCTAGCTTTGGTATGTTTCAAAATAAATAAATAACGTAATACATATTAATCTCAATGCAAAATGTTTATCTATTTATATTTTCCGTGTTCGTGAATTTTTTATAAAACCGATTAAATATTGAAAAAATTATTGAAAAAAGATCTAATTGTAAGAAGAAACAAATGAACTCTCTCTTTGGAAGATCTCTCATTGTCAACTTTTCACACTAAGTTAAATGTGATCAGTTGAAAGTTAATGTTAATTGAGACGTACACAGGAAAATAAGATTACATCAAGCGTGTCCATTTTACATACGGCGCGACCATCAACCATACAGAGGAAACATGCATCATAAAGCCTAACGACGTAAGCCTAACATCGTCGCGTAGACGTCTCCATCTTTCTCGTTTCTTCATTTTCTATTCCTCCGTCCCTTTTACCCTCTCATCGAGCGATGCGGTGTATACTTGGCTTCGTATTAGTTTCAATGCGAGCGTGTGTCAATGGCCCCGCGCCAAAATTGCAGAAACACGCCGGCCGTAGCCGCTGATGGCTTTTCGGTCTTCTTGCTTGATTTTTGGTAATTACGCCGCGCGGCGCGGACGGCTAGCAATCTCGTAGCCGGTACTCGAGCTGCCTCCGTGAAACTTCACCCGATGATCGCTCGGCAAATAACAGAGACCGGCAAGCAACGTGGCCGAGAGCTCGCAGGAGACGCTGTGCTCCTTCGCCGCGATTCTATCTGTCCTTCACTCCTCATCTCCTCCCTCTCGTCTTCGTACGATTGTTCCGCAGGCATTCCCAATGATCGTGCAATTAGTCTCACGCGAAGGAATCGCGCCGATTTCGGGAATGAAATGTTGACGCAACATGCTTTTTAACACGTTTACTCAAGACTGCGGTGTTACTTATTTTTATTATGTTATGCATCAGTAGTTGTTCAGTTTGAAAGTGATATCTTTCAACTTCCTCAATTTTTCAGTTATCCTGTTCAGTATGATGAAAAAATCATTTATTGCAAAAAATTCTGCAATTATGAAAATTATAAATATATATATAATTTGTTTATTAAATGAAATAAAAGGTAATAACTGTCTTTCTTCTGTAACTTCTGTCTCTCCTTTTTTAAATAACTTATTGACAGCACGATGTGATTAAAATTGTACGCATTATTCGTCTCGCTCTGTAAATTTTCCCCAACAGCATCTCGTAATCCTATAAATCTCGTTTAACCCCCGGCTATATCTACTTGACGATTTATTCAGACGGCCAACACAACTAAATTAAAGAAAAATTTCCGATACTCGATCCCCATTACAAAAGGCGACGATGTTATTCATCTCCGACGGATTGCATACACACGTAAAATCATATTTCATGTCGAAGAGTTTGGACCAGTAAAATTCAAATCAGTAAAATTAAACCAGACAGTTGTATTTGTAAATTTCATTAATTTTTCTAAATTTATTTCAGTTTGACTTAACAATTTCTAAACATTCAACAATAGTTCCTGTCCATCGTGGTAAAATTTCACGGAAAGTAGACGATGCAATCTTCATCGTCGTTGCTATCTCTCTGAAAGGAGTCGCGCGTGAGAGTATCCATCAACGTTATCTCGAGATCTTCACACGGTCTCGGAATGGATTCATTAAGGGCGAGATTCATTAGCATCCCAGGGGAGATTGTCGTTGGTCGGGGTTTCGCGCCTCCACGTTTCTTCTGTCGTTTTCATCACATTTCCTTCCGTCATATTCTAGCGTCACCACAAACACTAGTTTAACTATTTTCTAAATTGTAATTTCCATATTGTGTGTCGAATTACAGAGTGAAAGCCACAGAATTCTGTAAACGATACGATAGTTTCAAAAATTTTACTACTAGATATTTAACGTCACACTTTCAGTTGTCATAAAAAATTCCAAAATGACTGCGAGAAAGAGGATATCTATTGTTATGTCTTGAATGGCGTATCTGACTTTTCAATAGTCTTCTCTAGACTTTTCTGATAGTCATTGCTAACTGACACTACCTATATTTTTCAAATGTTAATAAAAAGTAAATGTTATCTAAGTAAATATAATATTTGAAAGACATAAAAAGTCGAATGTAAAAAGCATACAATATACTATCCATGAAAATATAGTTTACTGAAATAAAAATTATTCAATATTTTATCATTGCATGCTTTTGCTCAAGAAAATTATTCATATTTTATTATTATATGCTTAAGATAAAAAAATTTTACTATAATGTAATAAGACGAATAAAAGTCCGTTAAGTAAACAACGTGTTAAGATTTGTCTTTACTTATAATAATATGTTTTTCTATTACATGCTCTGTAAAAGAGAGAGAGAGAGAGAGAGAGAGAGAGAGATGTGACATTATTAAAATCTCTTATAAAAATGTCATATAATTCGCGATGCATTCGTGGCGACCCTCGTGGCTTCCAGATGGGCCAAGCTTAATCCTTTGGATGACACAATGTCCGCGTAACCGACGGAAGAACGGACCTACAAGGAGGACGGAGAACAGGGAGAGAAAAAGATCTGGAGGACTGCCGCCTCGTCATTCCGGTGTCCCATAATCCTCCGGGAGCATTCGCGATCAGACAGGACACACTCTGCGTCTGTGTGCTCGCACGAGCTGAAGAGAAGCCCGAGGAAGAAGAAAACGAGTCGCGCGACCTGAATAACTCCGTCCGGATGTTTCTAATGCGCGGCTTAGCGGACTCACGAGTTCGTGAAGAGGACCGATGAACTTCGGATAATCATGCAACCTTTTTTTTCCTCCCCCTAAATTCGTAGAATATCCACAGCGATGACTCGGGCTTCAATTTATCATAATGAATTATCAGGTGCAACCGAGTAAATTTTATTGCAGACAATAGATACATCTACAATATACAATTAGTCAAGGAATATTGCATGATTTATTAAGTAAGTTAACTTAATACTAACTTAATAAGTTTTACTTGAAAATTATATTTCAAATTTTACTTTCAAGTTAAATATATTTCAAATTCTTACATGCTAATAGCTTTATACGAAATTCATTATTGTAAAATAATAAGAAAAGTCTGATCAATATTAATGTGAAACTTGTGTAAGTATGAATTGTGTTTATTAATTATTTAATAATAATAAATAGACATATTTTTATACCTTTTTACGAGACCTATTAATCTGATGATTTTACATGATGATGTGTCTCAATGAATGAATATTAAAAGAAAACATTTGCACAATTAAAATAACATCTTTGGTGATTACATGTTTGGTGACACAATTAAAATAACATCTTTGGTTTCTTTCTATTCATTTAGATAAAGTTCACTATCATTAGATAATTTTTCTCACCGAGAAACGAAAAGACTCGTTATCTACTCACCTATGATATCGTAAAACCAGTAAACCGATCAAATTCTGTCCGTTGGAACGTTCGACAAGGGCGCGACCGTCGGTCCCGAAATCAAAAGGGAAGAAGATAGAAAGGGCGAAAGTAAAGGGAAGAGAAAGTAAAGGAGGGAAGATCAATTCCGTCTAACCGCGTCGTTTTACTTCGATAAATATGACGCGGAACCCCTTTCTGAGGGGGGAATGCAAAACACCCCACGCTGTTCGCTAGACGGGATACAACGGAACCTACGTAATCCGCCATACGTTTCCCATGAATATGCATCTGCGAGGCTAATGCGATTTGATTCACGATTGGCCTAAGCGACGCGGGAAGGGCAGACCTCTCGAAAGCCCGCAATAATTCGATACATCGACCGTGAGGCGCAAATTAATGTTTGTTAGCGTAACGTTTCCCGGCAGAGACGGGAAGACGCGCGTCTGGGATGAAAATAAATTACTGTTACGCCGTTGCACGATCTAATTCGGCCAAGATTGATTAACATGTTCCGCGATCGCATAGAAATGAGATATTATAAAATCTCAATTATCATATCTTACTTTAACTCGCAATCTAAACTTGATAATACTGCGTTCACTATTTGAGTAATAAGATAAATTTTAATCAATGAACGAATATTATTTGTCATTACATTTGTCATTACTATTTATATATTTATTTTTGTATAATAGAGTAAGTTTTTTAGTTCTCTGTATTTCTTTCTAATTGTGTGAAAATCTAAATATCATTACCAAATATTGTGTGAATGAAGTAATTTCAATCAAATATTCGATTATATGTAATATAATAAAAAAATAATTACTTTTCTAAATATTTTAGTAAATATTTCTATACGTAACAATATATAACCTACCGTAATAATCTAATAATAATAACTTAAAATGTGGAAAATAAAATTATTTTCTGTTACATTAATTGAACATATTATAATTGAAATTATTTCAACGTTTGGTAACTATTAGCAGATCTTTTTTTCAGTATATGAGATAATTATATTACATAGATTATGTCAGTAGAAAATAAAATGGTATGTTATTGCTGTAGAAACTCCTAAACGCATATCACTTATTTAACTACTCTTAATAAAAAAAAGATATTTAAAAGAGTATCTGTTGGTTTACGATCTTCTACTATTTTCCGTTTAAAGCTCGAAATTGCAGCCGCCGTGAGGAGACAAAGCCGCAAGAGAACAAGAACGGGGGTGGAACTCGGATTTAATTGCTTTACTGCCCGGCACTTCCGGCAAACGCAGCGCAAAGCCAATAAAGGCCGATTTTACTCCAACCCCTTGTAAACTTTATGTCGGGAGCAACAACGTGGCAGCAGATTCTCAATGTGCGACGAACGAGAACGAAAAGCAGCAAGGGAGCAATGCTTTTATGTGTTGAACGGAAATAAAAGATTTTTATGACGCATAGAAAAACATTCGACGAAAAAAATCATTGGATGGCATTTAGTAATATAATTTCCACCGATTTTTTGGAACCCTTTGATATATTGCGTAAAAATGTGATATGAATCCTCCAGTTCTCTCTTTGCAAAAGAAAACGAAGTCCTGAGGAATAATTACCGGTGAAGTGTTTAATGAGACGCACTTACGGCCAAGCGCGATCGTTGTCTCGTAAATTATACTGGTAATTTAGATACCGGCGATGGATTTCATACGATGCGAAAGTCTCAACATCTCCGGGCGTTTTTTTTTTGGAATTTGATTCAGTAAAAAAGTTTGATCAGATTTGACTAGACATTTAATTATATTTATCGGAATTTTATCGAATTTAATTAGACACTATAGATTATGTTGACATTTATTCCTTGAGTTTTAGAAATTAAATAAGTTTGAAATGGATATGCTATAGATTTAAAAACAGATTTAAAAACAGATTTAGAAAAAATAAATTAAAATAATATTCATGTCTTATTCGTAGTAATAAAACGATAAATATTTGCTATAACAAAAAAGCAAAAAGATGAAAAATATATAATAATTATACTTAGATATTCAATATTATACTATCATTTGTATCAAATAAAAGCAAAATTGTATCTTGAGTGTAAAATGCGTATCTCATATTTTATATACATATTTGGCAATATAAAAAAAGATTGGATGTAAATCTGAATAGAGAGAGAAATATTGGAAAATACGCGCGTATTTCGTTCGGGAATATTTTATGCCGCGAGGTGTTGCGACGAATAAATAGAAAATTGCGATCATACAATTTTATTCGTATATCTTCGTAGAAATTCAAAGTATAACTGAATTCTGATGAAACTTGCAACATTGCAACTATTCGAAAACTCATATACAAAAATAAACAAAAATATATTCACTGCAAATTTTAATTAAAATTCAATGTTTGATTTTTTAGAGCGATCTTATTACACATACAATAAATATATAATATAATACACCTTCTCTAAATAAATTTACCGCAAACTATAAAGCAAAGAGATAAATGGCGAGCACGTATTATGTTCCAATTTCGTAACAAATGTTTTTGCACGATCATCAAACGTGTGTTTCATAAAAAATGCACCACCACGGAACAATTCATTCAACGACACGTGGTGTCCCTATTTCACAGAAAATTGGAGGGCACCTGCGGCTGGTCACTTCCTGTATCAGCCTGGGGGTAACCAGGTTAATCCTCGATTGACCCTTGCGCGCAGGTTGGGCCTATTCCGAAGACAGAGAGAGAGAGAGAGAGAGAGAGAGAGAGAGAAGAGAAAGAAGGGGAGAGGGTATGAGAGAGAGAAAGAGATTCCGGCACGCGACCAGAACCGCAGAGAGCAGTGACAAAAAGGTCGCTCGTCACACATACAGAGGCACATAGTGCGCGTGTGAGCGAGTTGGACAGGCTCCTTAACATAACTTCCTTCGGAGAGGAGGAGGTGCCTTCCGTAAGGGCCTGTTCGTGAGAGACGAGCGACTCTTTCTTGGCCCTTTAACCAAGTCCCAGGGCCTCCGGAACGACAGGTTGTCGATAGCCCGTTACGAGCTGTCGACCTACGCGTCGATTCGCGCAGTTGTCGGATCGTTCGATGTGATAACGACGTTATCGAAATTATATCTGATCCGGCGAGAACGTAAACCTGTAATAAAGAAATCGTTTGCTGTGCAGAAATACATGACGAAATAAAATAAATAGCGGAAGCAATTTATCCAGACGCGTAGAATTTACTTACTCTCGCTTGAATAAGTGAATATTATATGATTTAGCAACTAAGTACACAGTAAACGTAGACTATATTTTATTTTAGATTTTCATAAGGGCAAGTGAGAATTAATAACTTACTGCCATCGATTTCACTTTGAACATCTACACGCATATATTATCTAATAAGTCACTTGCAAGAATTTATGTCACGTAAACTTACGATACGTATATCGTAGATTTACAATATACAAATCTATTTTACTGCATCACGAAACTATACTTAAGTTGTCGATATTACATCACATTCGTGAATGTCACTTTGTGATTGATAATTATGATTTTTCCAATAATTCCATCGACGAAAGACATATAGGCAACAATATTTTCCCATTGAATTACCGCTGTAATTTCCCAATAGACTACCAACAGTGTGGGTTAGTACACAACTTTATACTGTAATTGAAGCTTTGATACGATACTAATTTTATACGGATACACACTTGCGGACGGGTAACGCGATAGTTTGCCTCACGTAAACTCCAGAGAGAAAAGGGCGGCTACTGCCCTTCGGCATGGCCCTAAGGTCGGAACGACAGGTTGTCGATAAACACAGGTACCCATACGTCGTATTGAGCAGCATCGACGGCTGCTTCCGGCTTCGTCGAGGCAAAGTGTTTCGTCCACTTTTGGGAATACGCTAGCGACTATATAGTTCAGCTTTATCGAACAGTTATTTGATGTTCGATCAATTTCACGAGTCGTCGCTTTAGAAAAGAGTAAAGATTATACGAGATCCTAAAACTTACCAGTGCATTATAAAACTTGTATTGTATTTGTTCGTATTTAATTCTAGGTTTGAAGAACGCAGTATTTAATAAATAAGATAACTTTATGCAATGTGATCTTAAGCAAGTCCAACATTAAAAATTAGTGGTCAGATATGAAGTAGGAAATTTTTTCTGAACATTGATTGAAAATCAATAACATTTAGAGATAATAAAGATTGAACTATCTATTAAACTACAACTAGAAAGTAAGCTATATTAAATACTAAGTCATACATATTGGATGCAATTACTCTTTTCTTGATATCGCATGTGCTAATTACTAACAATAAATTTGTTTATCTAAGCAAACTTATTAAATCTTAATTCTGGTAATCAATTAATTTTTACATATTTCTAATAGTGTTTAAACAATGAATGTATATTTTTAGAGAAATATAATTTTTTCTGAAATAATGTTTTTATATTCAAATATGCAGTGTATAGAATTTACGTTTTATTCATTTTAATATAATTTCTTATGTTTTAGAGATTAGATTAATTGTATTTTCGTATTTGCGTGTTAAATACATATATATGTATTCGATGAAGGTGAAAATATTTCAGTAAATAAACTTCGTACTTTAAAGAATGATTTAACGTAAAATCTCGTTCCGCAAGGAAGTTCTCACATTCCCATGAAACCGACGATGATAGAAGGAAAGGGAGGAGATGCATTCTCGCGGAATATAGGTCGGCAATTCAACAGAGTCCCAAGGATATCCTGTCTATAGATTGGCGGGAAGAAGAGGAAGGAGTGCAAAGTGCGCTCATGAATGAGAAGCCCCAAAGGACCTTATCCAGGATTCCGTGCACTTGCACCTCGCCACCAGCCCTCCCGGAGACACCCCCTTCCGGTTGGACGATTTTATGGGCTTGCCGACCGCCGGATACTCCGACGAGTGTCGTCTTAAATTTTCGAAGAGATTTTCTTTCCTCTTTTCTTCGCGGCACCGATAATTACGAGTAAGAAGAACAATACACGAAGACAAAACAATGGACACGAAAAGTTTTCATCACAAAAATTCATTATCATAAAATTTAAAGCACATTAATGAAAAATGAAAAATCGTAATTACAACATCAACGTAGAAAAAGATATAAATTGTATCTAATATTTCCAAATATTGAAAACATGTATACAAAAAAACTTTGAAAAATTACACTCATTAATCAGTAGATAAATATCTCGAAAGTTTTATATTGAGCGTTATATTACGTTATATAATATGCCGGAAATTTCGCTCACGTTCCATTATAAGAACTGTTAAATTTATTAACTTTTAATAATTGATTAAATTTTTGTCAAGCGAAAAAAATCATTATTTGATTCAAAAAAAAAGATGTCATCGTGTTATAAATCTGTAAAGTTTTTAAATCATATTTATTGTAATAAAATGCAGAATTTATAAATTTCGTTGCTTCAAAAAAAGTTTTTTATCTTTTCATGCATGGTGGTTTCATTTTCAGATTTTCGTGTCTCTTGCAGGAGTTTCCGCCACCTAGAGAGCCAGTTTCGTTTTCACGTCCATCAAGATTTGCCCGTAAAACGGATTTCATCGTGACAATACGTGCGAGTTTTTTTCTGCCGCAACGTAAATTCCTTTAACCAGGCATAAGCAACCCTCGTAACACATGTGTGTATCTATACGAAAAAGCAAGAGGAACGGTACATGAGAGAGGGAGGAAACGAGAGCGAGTGAGGAACGAACATATTTTTGGGAAAAAGGATTCCGTGGGAACGTAGGGAGAGCCGGCAAGAGTTGGATTTTGTGAAGAGGAGACCGTCCGTGCGTGTTTGAGGATGATCATCGATGCGGTGGGAGGGAGGAGGGGGAAATAACGCCGATGGATGGGGGAATGAAACGGTCGTCGCAGATTTTTACGGTTTCAAGATGAAACGAAGTCTCTCTCTCGTTAGGGCACGCTAGGGTGCTTCGAAGGATGAATTACTGCAAAGAAACGTAACGAGTTTTGATAGCCTCTTATATGACACATTGAGAAAGGGTTGAGAACGACAGGAAAGGGTTAAAAAATTATATTCAGAAAGCGACGAGAACAGGGATTCTAAAAAATGTTCTTTGTAAAAAGAGTTACTTTCACAATAAAACGTTTTTGTTATGCCTCAGAGAAGATTAAAACTGATCTTATTTTTCGTGAACTAGCTCATAAAATAATTTACAACTTTCCTTAACCTTTTAGTTAACTTTTTTTCAATACATTTTAAAACATTTTAAAAAGGTTAAATTCTTTCATGTTAAAAGAAACACATAAAGTTTAAGGAGAAAGATTGTTTGTTAGAAATAAATATTTGTTCGACCTTAACCCTTTGTTAAGGCAATATAAAAATGGCTTTACGGTCTACAATTTGTAACGCTTTAATTTCATTTAAAGATTTTTTTACACCTTTGCGTAACTAATAGTTATACTTTTCTTAGAGCAGTTCGTAGTTTTATATTCAAACTCATCTTAAGTTTGATCATAGGAGGTTTTAAGATTCCATCTATAAAATATCCATCTTGTAATGGTATAATTTAAGATACCAAGATGATTAAGATATAATTTAAATCTAAATATAAAATTAGATATAAATATCAAAATTGAAAACAATAATAAAACGCAAATAACTTTTCGAATTTTTCATGAAAATGCATCGGTAATTTATAAATTTCACGCTAAAAATTTGAATATTTTGTGTAAACATCGCTCGAACATCGTGAAGACATGTGTCGATGTAATACGAAATTCTAGCAAAGCTATCAAATTTCCATGGTTTCACATGCACGTCGGAGAACGCTTCAGGAAAATATGTACGCATGTGCAACCGAGCATAGTGAGTGTAACGCAAACGAGAAGAGCACAATTCTATTGTCGGACCGAATCCCTTGTTTGCTCGAATATCTGGCGAGCAGCTGATTGGGATTTTCGAGCTCTCAGGTCGACCAGATTGCACATGGCGAGTCCCTTTCGTAATGATGATGCTCTCATATTTGCAAGATCGAGAACGGACGAAAGTGTACAGAGAAAGTTTTCTCTTTTAAAAACTGAAAGATTTTTATCTATAACAATTTTTAAATTTATATAATGATAAATGAAAAGGATATTTTTTATTTGTATTGAAAATTATAATATCATGCAATTAACTTTTTCAAAAATGTAATAAGAATTTATTGCAATAATAATACAATTAAAACAAAATTAAATTCTATTCTTTTTTTATTTGATTTTCAATCTTTC
>Ga0157363_1004969_pt1 | contig 12364 bp, 8 predicted proteins | sample AttsexASBM1_FD_111477 | JGI IMG/M metagenome (GOLD analysis project Ga0157363, IMG submission 111477) | Fungus gardens microbial communities from leaf cutter ant in Ribeirão Preto, State of São Paulo, Brazil - Atta sexdens ASBM1 | ecosystem: Host-associated > Fungi > Mycelium > Unclassified ...
CCACAACAACAACAACAGCAGCAGCAGCAACCACAACACCAACACCAACACCAACACCAACAACACCAACCACCGATATTACAACAGGCCGAGATGACGCTGGAGGAGATGGCACGACGGGATCGAGTACGTGCAGCAGCGCGGGAACGACAGAGAAAACACCGGCGGATGATCAAGGAACGCAAAATGCGAGAGCTGGGACTGGAGATAGGCAGTGAGATGATGGCCCCCATGGACGACGGGCCATACAGGCAGGGCGAGGGTCAGTATCCCCAGGTTCTCCATGAAATCCAGCCCATCCCCATTCCCCATGAGCCCCCGTTTCCTCAGAATAACCTCATCGGCGGACAGACTTTTGCCTCGACCCTCCTCCTCTCCTTTTCCTGCGCACCCCTCCTCAGGCAGCACCTTTTGCGCACCCTCAACATGACAAACGACGAGCTTGCCTCTCTCGAACCTGTCATTGCCGAGGCCTGGGACCGCTGGGACCACCAGGTACCTCCTCTTTTCCTCTCTTTCTACCCCCAAATATCTCAATTGCCCCACAGCGCCGTATCCACTATGCAGAACACGCTGCAAAGGGTCCCCCTGCCCCTCCCTACATGCCCCTGACACACGACGAACACGGTAATCCCGCTCCTTTCGCCCCCACCCCAGATCCAAACGCCAATGAATTTCGCGCCCGCTTCCACAGACCCTTGGTGGCCCAGTCTCCCTTCAGAGCCTATTCTGATTCTCAACAGCAGCAGCCTGCTCCTCCGGCTCCTGCTAACCCCCCCGAGGCCATTGATCCCCATCTCAGTGGCCCCCAGTCCACAGTGCCTGGTCCTACCAAGGCTTGATGACGACTGTAGATAAAAATCAAACCTAATTTGACTACTGGCTCTGGACACATTTTTCAAATCGAGCAACCATATTCATTTTTGCATGTCATGCTACCATGCCTTGTCTCTCATAAGTGTTTTTTTTTTTTGCTCCCCGAGCTCCCCACACCTTATATATATATTCTATGACTACTTTTTTCTCTTTAATTTCGATGGATGAGCTGGCATAAATGGCAGGAACAATACTCACATTACTGTGTTGACATAAAGTTTCTATCCTTGATTCTCTGTTTGTTCTCTGCCCTTCGCTTTTGTCGCTCAGCTTTGCTTCCTGGTCCTTCATCTCCATGCACCTTGGGTTGAAGAATCGTCCATAGCCACTCGGGGTATTGATTGTCAGCCATAGCTAAAACAGGTGCTTGTCCTTTAAGAAAGTTGACCCCTTCGATTTTGGTTCCTTCAAGACATGAAGATAAAGGTATAGAAGAGGTAGTAGTAGTGTCTTCATTAACGAGTCAGCTATGGACGTGCTATTTATAAAAATAACGAACCTGAGACTGATTTGATTTCAGATTTGGTAGCTGTAGAAATAAGTCGACGTTTTATCGATGCGAGACACCGAGGAGGTCCATAGAGAACACGAGCAAAGGACATTTGGATGTGACGTGACACCATTGCTCTGAATCACGTTACAAATATCACGTCTCTCAGTTCTTATATTTGGTGAGTAGCCCACACCGTGCTATGCTTTCTGCTTAGAGCTTCCATTCAACAGGTTATGGGCCCTGGATTTGTCTCCTCTCTACCGAGGCATCCTCTCTATTGCTTCTGTTGATGAGTTGAGGAGAATCAGTGCTATAGCTCAATACTGGGTTGGGATGAAGCACTGCACCTGCACATGCTCGTACTGATTGATAGCAATAGCCAACTTTATTGTACCTTTCCCTTTATATCTTGATCATTCTTTGACTCAGTCCTCTCAAATCATGTGAACCCTCTCTGAGTATAGTGGTACAGATACCTATGCTAATGTAACAGCTGTAGTTAAGAACTTTGTAGCTTTGAGTAGTATGGCTTGAGATGAAAATTTATTTGTTTTACCAGACTTGGTTATTGCAATGAATTTCTCCAAGTATGATAAGACAGTATGCAAGGGTAAAAGAGCACCTTTTTTGAAGACAAATGATTCTTAGACTCTGGTACATCTGCCTACTTTACCTACATGGGTCTGGCTTTGTTGGTATGATCTTGCCTGCCTCCAATTTCTATTCATTGTCACTAATCTCTCATACTATTCTCCAATCATTCTTGGAGGCCTTTTGCTTTTTACTATTAAAACTCCTCTTATATTCTTTAATGAGAACCCTTCCCTCATACTTACTTTCTCTTGCTGCTCTCTTGAATATTTGGATATGTTCTTCACATATCCTTTTTTTCTTGCTTCAGAAATCTCAACTCTTTCACTTTGCTTGACTTTTGTCTACCTCTCCAAACTTCTCTTTAACAATTCCTTCACCAGTCCCATTTTTAGTTCTCCTATATCCATCTCTTTTATTAAATTTTCCTTCTGAACTTCAAAGAACAGAATAAGGTTCTCTAAAGACAAAAACTGTTATAAGTACTCTATAGGTTCATTTTAATCAAGTAGAACACTGCTAACATAACCAAAGTGTTATGGTTATGCTTTGAACTCTTATCTTTTTATCTTTTTATTTTATTTTTCCTTTAATTTTGTTCTTTCAGACAATAAAGAGGCACATGACTACAGTCATATGATATATTATATGAGATGATATCAGGATATATAGCTATAGTGAGTATTAGACAAAATAAAGTGTGTTTGAAGTCTGGTAGAAAAGACTGAAATCAGACATGGTCCTATATTGTCCTTATAATATATATATAGACTCTATATGAACATTAGAATATTAATATTCCTAAGTAGGAAATCTCTAAGCTAGACATATCTCTACTAGATGTCATTAATACACTGTATAGACAGGTTATAATGAACCTATAGTGTGAGCCTTGTACTTAAAATTATATAAGTATACTAACTGTTACATTTTGTTTCAGCCACATCTATCCCAACTTATGAATAATGCCTCTGTAGGAACAACCTCAGTATGTGAAATAGTACAAGAACTATCTATTTGATATACCTGTAAGAACAATCTGAGTATACAAAACAGTACAAGAACTAAGGCATACATTGTGCTACATAGTAAACTATATAACAAAGTAGTACTAAATAATATCCATAAAAATAACAGGTAAAATATAAGACCTAGCACAAATAATAGAGTCTAAATAGCTTCTGAAACCTCAATAACATCAATATGAGTTTACTAATCCAATACTTCTCTTCAAACTGTAACAAGACTAATGTTATGGGACACTCAAATATTAACAATTTTATTTTTCTTTTCTTTTATTTTTCTTTTGGATGATGAAGAGGTACGTGACACTGCAGTCACATGACAGGTCATATGATGTAATGTCATAAGACCTAGAACATAGAGGAAGGATCTAAAAGAATGATGTCAGGGCATATATATACAATATGGTAGCCTTGAGTAAGAAATGAGGCAGACATGAGGTTGTAGCATAGACATAAGAGCAGGCATAATTATTAGTAGCACGGACCATGTGTACTTTATATATATAGGACTCTAATTTAGCAGAAACTCCTTGTCGAGTTCTCTTGTGCTTTTCCCCACTTGTGTTATGATCTAAAGCTCAAAGTATTAAGCAATAGAACAACTCTTGTATTGAGTAACACAAGAGAACTCGATAGAGTTCCTAATACAAAGTAGTCTACCTTATATACTATTCCTCATGGTCTGTGCTAGCTACTATGCACCCTACCCTAAACAACCATGAGTATAACATAAGGCCAGCATGTGTTGTCCATATGGTATGATGTCACTTTGTTCTAGAACCTTTTACTTCCTTCTCCCATGTCTCGTGATCAGTCTTGTGACTATGCCATCAACTTGTGACTGATGTGACAGCATGACTGATAAACCCTAACCCGAGTTTGTTCTAAAAATAGAAAAAGAAAAAAATAAAATAGAGTGAAAATAAAAACAAAGTCCACCATCGACGATCTTGACAACTTGATTGCTTAACTGAGAGCTTTACCGCTTGTGTTATCATTGGACCTTGTGTCTAGTGGTTGCCACAACAACTAAGTTCATGAGCAAAATGCTTGACTTTTATTGAGAAAAGAGCTTTGGTGAAGATATTAGCTACTATATCTTCAGTATTAGAGTTGAAGACAGCAAACTCTATTTATTTTTATTTTTATTTTTCTTATTTTTAAACTTAAGGTTAGGGTTAACATGATATCATATGTCACAAACAAACATAAAAGGTTCTAGAACAATAATATCATACTATATGTTTTTTAGGGTAGGCTAGATTTAGTATAACATAGACTATTAACCAAGTATATGTAAAGTAAACACTTTGTAACTGGAACTTCATTGAATTCTCTTATAGTTTTCTTATGTTAACCCAATACAAGGTTCTTTTCTTATCTTAACACTTTGAAGTTTGAATTATAATATTAGAACTTGATACTTTTTTCTGAGACTGCCCAACTTAGAGCCTTTTTTACTCACTCTCTTATTATCCTCAACTGAGAGCAATACTGTTCTTAGTTAAGAAGAATTGCCAAGCTCTAGGCATAAAAGATAGCTAGGTAAGGAAAGCTTAGCTGTTTATTTTGTACCAAAGCCTACTAGTACTTAGTAGATGTAAAACCTTGTGTGGACATGTTAGGTAGTATTTTTATAGTAGAAGCTCTATACTGCAATGTCCCCTTGTAATCTGTCTATGCAGAAGAATGACAGGTGTTCTTCAAATCTTGTCTAGAGTAGAATATTCTGCTTAGAACAAAATTGTTTATAATTTTATTAGAACAGTAATTGGTAGTCTAAGTAGTCAGTAGACAATGTGAGATAGGACAAGAAGAGATCCTACTAGCACTAGTTTCACCCTTTCTTTATATATATCCTAATTTCTTATCCTACTACCAATTTCATCATCATTTACACTAATTAATTCTCTACCATTTTATTACAATATAAGTTAACACAGCTCAATCAACTTGAAATAGATAGTTAGATGGTAACAAGAGCAAATAGTTATCTTATAGATGCTGATTGCTCAAGCTGGTCTAGGAGAAGAAGAAGTGGCAGTATCTATTAGACCCAACACTAGGTTGAACATAGATGTGGCCAAGCCACCAGTGTTTAGTAGAAAGGCAAATAAGATCTCAGGGTTTCTCATAACATACAAGCTTTTTATTAGGATGAAGATAAGAAATAACATTATTGAGGATTTGGAGAGTGGGAGTTTGAGTTATACAATAGTAGGAGAATTTTTAAAGAGGAGTTTGGTAGAGAAGACAATGAGACAATAAAAGTGGCAGAACTGAAAAATATGGAGCAGAGAAGTAAGACAATACAAGAATTTGTATAAGAGTTTAGAAAAGCAGCAAGGGAAGGTAGTTATAAAGGAAGACAATTAATAGAAGAATTCAAGAGAGGCATGAATGAGGTAATTAGACAAAATCCAATAGAATCAGGATGCCTCCCAAGAAATATTAAGCAATAGTATGAGAGAGTGGTAAATTTAGACAGACATTGAAGAGAAGAAGAGAAGAGACTGAGAAGTAGGAGAAAGATGAGGCATTCAGCACCAAGGCAAAATATAGCAGCAAATGTCACAAAGATACAACAACAACAGATACCACAGTCTTAGATTTGGCCAAGGAGGCAAGAGACTTAACAATAGGTGCTGGTAGGACCTACTCTAATGAAGAGAGTAGAAAAGATGAATGCAGTTGTAGTGTACCTACAACAGGAGGCAGAATTTATATCTAGGCACAATCTATACACTATAGATGTGAATAGAAGAAGAATGTTATGACTTAAGACTAAGAGATAGGTCAAAAGAGAAATCTTATATTGGTTTAGTATAAGAGAACTCAATCAAGTTCCAGTTACAAGTTCCAGTTACAGAGTATCTACCTTATATATACTCAGCTAATAGTCTATGCTATTCTAAACCTAGCTTACTCTAAAGTACATGTGGTATGATATTATTGTTCTGAAACCTTCTATGCCCTTTTGTAACACAGAATTTTGTAACCATAACTTGTGACTGTATTATGTGACATATAACATCATGTTAAACCCTAATCTTAAGTTTAAAATAAAAGGAGAAAAGCAAAAAGGAAATGAAAATAAATAGAGTCTACTCTCTTCAATTCTAACATTACTCTCTCTTCAAAGCTTCTTCTCTAGAGAAACTGACTTCTATTTTTGCCAGTTCCTCTCTAACTTTTTCAAATATTTATCTGAAATTTTCCCATTATCTCATTCATACAATACTTTTACTATATACTTCTCTGGTAACTCTCCTCTAAAGTCTCTTTCTTCTACTATATCTAACTTTTCTTATTATCTTACTTCAGTGCTCATCCTCCTCTCAATCTTTATTACAACTTTTGCATTTTCTAAATTCTCCTCCCTTTATTTAGAGTTTTTTCCACTTCTCGCTCTTCAATTCTGTCTACCTCTACCAGTTTTGCTTCTTTCCATTTTCAGCCCTTCACTTGTTCTTTATATCACACTACTTGACTAATATTCACAACTGAATAAATCCTCATTAAAGTTAGCAATTGTAATTTGATTACATTGATAGAAACTATCTTATTAATAATATATAAACCAACATATTGATTCACTAGCTTCCTTGCTAGTTGTTCTTTGAACACTAATTCTTTTGTATTTATACCACTATCTTCTACTCTTTAACTTCCTTTCTTTTCTTATTCACTTGTTGCTTTATCTCTTCTTGTGCTTTTTTTGGTGCTCCCTTCTATACTTTTTTCATTCTCTCTACAAACTCTGTTGCCTTTTCTACTTTTCCTTTTCTTCTTATATTCACTTCTATTCTCAACTCTCTAACATAGTTCACTATAAATAGAGACACTTTGGTTGCTGAATTTGTCTTGTTATTTGTTCTAGTTTCTAGTTCATTCTTTCAGTCTGGCCATCTGTTTGTGAATGGAAAAATTTTGACAACTTTATCTTAATTTCTAACATTTTGTTCAGCTTCTTTGTCAACTCCACTACAAACTGTGGTCTTCTGTCTAAGATCACACTCTTTGGCAACCCATATAGTTTCCACATATTATCTCTAAACAACTATGCCAATTCTTTTACTAATATTCCTTCTGTTGTTACCACAAAAATAGGTTATCTTTGACAACCTATCACAGACTATTAGGATCACATCCTTCCCAATTACTAACAGCAACTTAGTAATGAAATCAACTATCAAATATGTCTATAGTTTTTCTGGAACTTTATTTGCTATCAACTTCTTCACTGGTATCTCTATCCAATTCTTTATTCTCTGACATATATTACATCTATCTATATATTTTCCAACATCCTTTATTACTCCTAGCCACCAGTAATTCTTTGTTACCAACTCCATCATCTTCTATCTTTCTCCATGTCTAGTTGCTGGTATATTGTAGTGTAACCAGATTATCTTCACTCTCAATTTCTTATCCTTTAGCACATACACTTTTTCTTCTTTCAATACCAATTCTCCTTCTACCTGCCACTTATAATCTCTCAACACTTTTACTTCTGTCTTCTTTATCTCTTCTACTAATTTAATTACTTCTTTGTCTTTATTTTTTCTAGTATATCTACTTCAGATTCTTTTATTACTACTTCTGCTAAACTATAAGTCCATTGTTCTTTAATTAATGTTTGATTTTTGTTGTCTTTTTCTATACCTACTTTCTAGTCTAGTCTTCTACTAAGTCCATCTGCATTTTTCATTTTTGTTCTTGGTACATGTTTCAAGGTAAAATCAAATCTTGATAGGTATAGTGCCTAATAGGCTTGTCTTCTGTCCAATTTCTACATCTTTATGAAATATTCTAGATTCTTATAGTTTGTTCAGACCTTAAATTTAAACTTGGTGCTCTCTAATAAATACTTCTAATTTTCCAGTCCCCTTATCATAGCCAACATCTCTTTATTATAGATCTTGTAATTTCTCTTTGTCTCATTTAGAGATTTTAAGAGGTATACTACAGATCTCTATTATCCATCCTCATATTCCATAGATAAAACCCCTCTTATTATATAGTCTGACATATTAACTTCTATTTCCATTTTTTTGTCTAAGTCTGGTGCTGCTAACACTAGTTCTTTTGTAAATCTCTTCTTTAACTCTCTGAACACTATCTCTTGTTTCTTTGTCCAATTTCACTTCTAATTCTTTCTTATCAAATCATATAATAGTCTAGCTATCATAATGAAATTCTTAATGAACCACCAATAATAATTGGCTAGTTCTAGAAATTTCTGTACATTTTTAACTCTTTTTTTAGAATTAGCCAGTCCAATACTATTATAAACTTAAGCTTAAGAGTAAGAGTGAAAGAATAACCTTGTATAGTATTTATACAAGAGAACTTAATAAAGTTTTAGTCACAAAGTGTCTACCTTGTATACACTTGACTAATAGTTCATGCTATACTAAACCTAGCCTACTCTAAAGGATATGTGTACTACATGCTATTAATATATAGTATAATATCATCATTCTGGAATCTTTTATATCTTTTTGTGATTTGTGATTGTGTGATTGTGACATGTGATATATGTGTGACAATTTGTGACTGTCACATGTGATGTCATGCTAGCCCCAATTCCAAGCCCAAAAATAAGAAATTAAAATTGAAATGAAATGAAAATAATCTAAGTCTACTATTATCAATTCTAACAAATACTCTCTTCACCTTCTCCTCTTCCATCTTTCTAGTTTTATGTATAGATCATTCTCTGCCAGCCTCTTCACTACTACTTCTACAACTTTATTGTATTCTTTCTCTTCTTTTGTTCTTACAATTATATTGTCTGTTAGATATGGTTCACACTAGAGGTGAAAGTCTGCAAGATTGGCTCAGAGATGTGCAAACTTGTTGAACAACCTTGGCTTCAGCTTATGTGCTGTACTGTCTGTCTGCTGTGTAGTCATAATTTCAGATGAGAGGAAGAAGTCTGAGATAGAAGTAAGTACTGATTGGTGTATTGCCATTGAACACCAGAGATTGAGTTCAATAAGGATTATCTTTATTGATTATCAGACTAGCAAATTACAGTGTAACTACTAGTCTTATATACAAGGAAGTAGTATAGAAGATGCTCAGGGTTTCAGTATTATAGCTCCTATTGCTCTGAGTAGAGATTTCAGTGTTAAGATACTGACAGAAGTATAACTCTGCCATGGAAAACTGAGTCAAATAGAAGTATCCCCATCATAGAAGATAAAATCTCCAGATTGCTGCATCACTGCCACAAGGGTGTGTTACAAGAAAGATAGCTACTGTAGAAGGTGGGCTTGTAGATTAGATATTGATAAGATAGTATTACTATGGAGATGTATACTCTGGTCAGGTGGACTTGGCATATGATATTGTCAAAGTTTTGCTACTTTCTCAGTATTAATTAAGTTCCTGAGAATCTTGTTTATTATTATTTGGAATGTTACTAGAGAATTAGTCAGTCTAAAGAACATAGCTATAGGTTTAAACAACCCTTCCAGCATTGTGAACACTATCTTCTACTTCTCCTCCTTTATTTGTATATTATTATATCCCCATCATAAGTCCAATTTTGTAAACACTTTTTTAGTACTTGAATTTTTTACAATATCTGAAATAAGAGGCAAAGGATAATTGTTCTTAATAGTCTACTTATTTAAATACCTATAATCTTGTACCATCTGCTTTTTACCATTCTTTTTCTCCACAAAAAATACTGGTATTATTTGAGACAACTTTGAGGGTCTGATATACTCCTTTCTCAATTATTCTTTAATAAACTCACATACCTCTCCTCTCTCTTTCCTTTTATTGGCATCCTTTCACTTGCTTTCTTTCCAAAGACATAAATCTACTTGTGGAATCTCTAAGATACCAATTTCTTGGCTTCTTCTTCAGATTTTGCTGTTTCTTCTTCCTCATTCCAAATCTTCCACTTCTTTGCCATCTTTTTCACTTCCATTGTTCTATCCTTCTTTGGTTTCTTCTTCTTTTTTTCCTTTATTCTGTTCTCTCTCTTCTTATTTCTTTCCCTCTTCCTCTTTCTTCTTTTCTTCCTTTTGTTTTTGCTACTCTTGTTTTCTCTGTTTTGGTCTCTACTGCTTTCTATATTCTTCTGGGCATCTTATCATCTTTACCTCTTCTGTTCTCCAGTCAATTTCATGGTTGTGGCAAGCCAACCACAGTATTTCCAAAATTACACTTTACTTCTACCCTTCAATTACATCAATTTCTGTTCTCTCTCTGTGTTCCTAATAATCTAACAATGCCTCTACTGTCACCTCTTTCTGTGTATCAATTCTTTCCAACCCAATTCTCACTGTGACTTCTCTCACTTTATTATCTAGGTTGCAACAGGATGTATTCTCTATTACTCTAGAGAGCATTGCAAATCTATTGTTACTAGAACCTAATTAAAAATTATTAGATCCTTTTCCTCATTTAAATTATTTCTATTGTTCTGATTATCTCTGTACTCCAACCTTCTCTCTCATCTTATGATTCTCCAATTTCTACAATTTCTTGATAAATGTCCAAAGCTCCCACAGCTGTAATAATTCCTACCACAGTCTACCTTCATTGCATATGAGTCATACCTTGGCATGAATACTACCTACTATTGCTGTGGATTTACAGCAACTGCATTCATTCTCTCCATTCTCTCTATTAGAGCAGGCACTGCTAGTACCCACTGTTGAGCCTTCTACCTTCTTGGCCAAATCTAGGGCTAAGGAAATTGTTGCCCTTATGCCCCACTAGCAGTTGTTGGTACATTTAACCTTGGAGCTTGAGCTTCTATCTCCTTCCTTTCTCTTAACTTTTCCTCTTTTTACTTACTTTTTCTTCAATGTCTATCCAAATTTACTAGTCTTTCATACCACTGCTCAATGCTCCTGGGAGGGTATTCTGCCTTCATGAGCTTTCTCCTAATTACCCCATTCATTCTTCTTTTAAACTCTTTTACCAATAGTCTTCTCTTATATCCACTACTTCTTGCCACTCTTCTAAACTTCTGTACAAATTCCTTCACCATTTTACTTCCCTGTTCTTTCCTCTTCAGTTCTACCACTTTAATTATTTCATTGTCTCCTTCTCCAAACTTCTTTTTCAAATCTGCTAAGAATTCTCCTATTGTCTTATTCCAAATTCTCTTTTCTCTAGATCTTTCAACATATTCTTCTTCTAGATATTCACTGATCCTCCCTACACATATAATAGTATTCACTAAATCTATTCTTCTACCACTGCTTTCTTCATTTTCATTCTGATGAATAACTTGTATGCTGTCAAAAATTCTGAGACCTTATCTGCAGTTCCATCAAATGTTTGTGGTTTAGCCACTTCTATATTTGATCTAGTGTTAGATCAGGAGACTGTTGTCACTTCTTCTGCTACTTCTCCTAGACCAGCTTGAGCAATCAGCACCTATAGGACAGCTATTGTTAGAGCAACTGGGCAAAAGAAAAAAGTACCTTAAATCTTCAGAAAATCCTAAATTTATTGTTCAAGAAATACTAAACTATACACTCACCTTCAGGAAATCCTAAGAAAACAGAATAGGAACTTCTAAAGGTGACAACTACTTTATATATTAACAGGTCTATTCTAATGTGTCAGAATTCTGTTTATATAAGCAAGAAATGATAATATTTAAGTAATTAGGAATAGCTCAGAATAAAGAAACTGAATTAGAAGAGAGCCAGAATGCTTAGTAAGTGCTTCTGGAGTATGGAAAAGCAGATATGTGGATAAAATTAACAAACTTTGGAAAACTACAGAGTATTACAGAAAAGCAAGAGAGTATCAGAAAGAGAGTTAAGTGATATATCTGGATAGTTTGGAGTGTTGGTGTGTAGCTTGAAAAGGTCTAAAGCATAGAAAATCAGATAAGCAGATGAGTACAGATATAGAAAATGATCACAGAACATAGATCAGCCAAAAAATACAAAAGAGAAAAGTCTTAAAAGAGCCAGTTCCCTTATGCTATTTGCTCTTGTTACTGTCTAATTACTTGTTCTAAACTAATTGAGCTGTGTTGACTCATGTTGTAATAAAATGGTGGAGAGTTGATTATAGTAATAGTATGAAAGGTAAAGATGTGTAAAGAGATAAAACAGAGCTAGTACTGGTCTTTCCTTCTAAATTTATTATAAACTAGACTCAATCTCAGTAGGTGTTAGTGGGCTCTTGTAGCGACCTTAAGCTTGAGCTCAGGTTGCAACTAAGGCAAAGACTTGAGAAAGGATAAGAGGATTTGTATAAATGGGAAAGCGTAAGGATACAGGAGTGTATCTATGCTATATATACTACTAGTTGTTGGAACCATGAGGCATACATGAGGTGCAACACATGAGGAAATGGTGAGGAGAAAATGAGAACTAGGTTAGGTTGTAAC
>Ga0157363_1004970_pt1 | contig 12363 bp, 9 predicted proteins | sample AttsexASBM1_FD_111477 | JGI IMG/M metagenome (GOLD analysis project Ga0157363, IMG submission 111477) | Fungus gardens microbial communities from leaf cutter ant in Ribeirão Preto, State of São Paulo, Brazil - Atta sexdens ASBM1 | ecosystem: Host-associated > Fungi > Mycelium > Unclassified ...
AAAAAGAAGTTTGCGGAGCGATCGGTCCGCGAATAGTCGACTCGAGTGCTGCGCGCAGAGCGACATATTTTGTACAAATAAAAAGATAAAACGAAACGAGTTCCGTATAAGAAAGAAATAAAACACAAAAATCATTTTGTACGACTCTATTGTTGTGGGTAATTCAAAAAGCATTTATTTTTGTATAATTATAAACGGGGAATCGGGGCCCGCGGGTCCCGTTCGCGACGCACCCTTTTCGTTGGGAGGTGCGTTCATCAGGACGACACGAGTTTCGGTTCTTCCATTCGAACAAGACTGACTAAGCGTGACGCGATACATCCACTCTTTCGGTTGCATATTTTATTCCGTGGCTGCTGCGCGTGATTTCTCGCGTGCGACTCTGAACGAAAAATCACAAGAACGGAATTAGATACAGATTAGTCACCTCGAACCTGCGGCAAACCGTGAGCGCGATTGCGCGAAGGAAAAAATATTGCAGAACTAGACAGAGAGAAGGAAGAGTGAAAATAACAAAAGAGAAAAATATATACACATTCACACATACATGTACAATAAGATTAAATAAGGGGGAGGTAAAACGAAAACTGTGGTAAAACTGTGATTTCATAGAGATTCCATAACTGATGTGACTAGCCGGAAATTATGGAGCGTCCTTCTTTCGTGATACACATATCTCTAGATGATTTTCGGCAAACGAGAAGAAAAACTAGAAGGAATAGAATAGAATCTGCTAATAACGATAATAATAATAATAATAATAATGATACGGGATCTGCTAACCCTCGATTTGTACCAAGAATTTGAAGTGAATAGGGTGATTGAATGAACTACTACATGCTGTAGGAGAAGTTAGATTCTTTTCGGCACAAAATCATAGTAAAAGAAGGACAACGCCGTGGATGTTTTTCTGACGAGCATTAAATTATTTGAATCTTTGCGGGGAAGAAAAAAACTAAAAAGAAAGTAAAAACGAAATTCGCAAAAAAAAAAAGGAAAAGTCGTTTCCAATTTATTCGCTCTCCCTCCCCCAGAGGGGGGTGCAAAAACACGTCCCCTAGCCCCCGAAAATAGTTCCAGTCAAACACTCGTTTCACCATTCTGACCCGTTGAAAATCTAGCTGCCGCCCTCCTGGTCGACTTCGCGATCGCGCGATTATGAAAGCGTAATTATAACGCGTAAATACATAATATATGCGTGTATGACGAGACAGCGACAGCTGCAGCAGATGCAGTCATCAGTTTTTCGGGCCTTCTGGTGTTCCGGATTCTTTTTCGTTCGTTGCTTTTAATCGCCCCTATCAAGCGTTAAGTTTCACCCCGTCTCTTAACTCCTTTATATTTAGTTTCATCCAAGGGGATCGGCGTCAAGGGACGGGGTTTCTTTTTTTCTTTTTAACGGCCGCGCGGCTGATTCGTCCCCTTCGAAAGTAACGTTCGAATCCGTTCAAATAGACAGTCTCCATTTCAATCTTTTCTGTTAACATCTTTTTTTCTGTCCTATTTCTTTCTTTCTTCCTTCCCTTTCCTCCCCTCTTGATCTCTTCCCTCTCCTCTTCCTACTCTTTTTATTTTCCTTCTTACGAATGCGCTCTTTCGTCCTTCCCTCTCACGTTACTTCCGCCACCTTCGATCATTTATCTCCTGCGACTTTTCTATATTTCGAAATCTAATTACGATTCGCTACTCGTTTTTTCGCTAGAAGATAATGTAAAAGAAAGTATCTTCCCCTATAATATACTTATTACATATTGTACTTTTTTTCATAGAATATCATTCGAAGCTCTTTGTATTCGACACAAAATTTGTTATGCGTCCAATACAAATCGCGTCCACTACAAATATCAAAATAAGGAAACTTGAATCGCTAAAGAGTTTAAGTCGTGTCTTAGCCTAAGTTGTACCACACATAATCGAACACATTCCGTTCGCTGTTGCATCATTGAAATTTTCTCGAGGAAATGTAATTGTAGCGCATTGAGACAGAGCGATTTCGAATTCATGAATTTAGAACTGTTAGGTTAATTGTCTTACATTCGTGATAAAATGCGAATGTAATTTGATGAACCGCAGACGAATTCGTGAGTTTAAGAGCTTTTAGGCAAGTTGCATATTTGTATTCGATGTAAAAAAAAATCATTATAAAAAGAAAAAAGCTATCGCTTCAGACCGTGATTAAGTTGTTGTACAGAATAAACCAGTTATATTCCAGGTTATATCACTAAACTTTCAGAGAGATAAGATAAATAACCATTTCAGCATAACCGATTACTTCTGCAAATTTGAATTTTAAGCGTGTCGCAACACGCTTTCGTGACCAATAAATACGTATCTGCAGCTTACATACATAAAGCAAAATTGAAACCATTATAGGCAACAGCGACTGATTGCAACAAATATCAATTAATCGATATTACTATCGAGTTACTAAGTTATGCTAGATTCGAGGTGATAACTGAACGATCTTAAAGATCGAAAGGTAGCAACCTCGCGGACGTTTTATCCAGTGCGAAATCAAAAGTTAAATATCTATCGACGAAAAGTGAAATATCTAACGAACGATGAAATATCTTATAATTAAAGGGACAACAATAATCTTTATCTGCATTTAAAGAACCTTTCTAAGAGAGAGAAAGAAAGAAAAACAGGAATACTTTGTGTAAATTCTATCTAAATCGATCTGAATTCATACTCTCGGACGCGACAGCAGGGCATTCGATTGATTCTTGATTCTCGACTTGTCTGCTATACGTTTTAGGATAACTGCAGCGTAAGATAATCGATATATTCCGCAGCGCGTGTTAATCCTAAGCATTAATCGCGTGCATATCATCCCGAATCGCGAGTCTTGTGTGGATTTTTCTGATATTTCTGCATCCTTGAAGCCGTATTTCTTTGATCGCTCCGTGTCGAAAACGCAACGGCTATAATTTTCCCGTAATTCGAGAAAGCCAGTATGTTCAGCCAGCTGTAGACAGTTTCGCAGCGTTACAAAGTTATACTAAAAATACGCGAAAAACCGTTTAAAAATAACACGTTGCATCACACTCGCGTTCGGGGCTTTCCGTGGTAATTTTAACGCGTATTGCTTCTTGTTTATGCTTTCTTGCCATACCACGAAATCAAACCAGACGAACGCACATTTGGCAGGAAAGTATTACGAATAATTTCTCCATTTTATTTTGTTATTTTGAGATTGGAAAAGAGTTCTTCCAAAAATTATAAAAGCACACAGTGTAAAAGCGGCTTACAAAAATTATATATAAGCAATTTAGTATAACGATTCTTCTGAGACGAAATTAGCGGTACGATTTGAATTGCAGATCAATCGTGATAACAGTTTTATCGTCTATTTGCGTTATCGATTATTACTGTTGAGTCGATCATTACGTAAAAGAGACATTAAATCTTCCCTATAAACTTCTATTAATTCTAAATCTTCATTTCCGATCAATTCCTATCTTTCACAGGATCCTGCTAATTTTATCCAGGATCCTGCGAAAGAAGGACTTGGACCGTTTACACAGCAGTACTTCCGCCCTATAATATATCTTAAGTAAGCTTTTAACACTTTCCTGATAAAAACGCATTAATGATTTTGTGAAAAAAAGCTTAACCAAAATCAGCGTCTGACAAATTGAATACTTCAGCTAGGATATATGAGTCATATAGTTTGCAAAATAAAATTCATTTCGATAAAAAACTTCGAGTTCAACAAGTCCGTCTGATCGCAACACTTGTGCGCAACTAGATGCTAATAATTAAACCGATTAAACGTACTTGTGAGAAAATATTCATTGACATCAAAGTGACTAAAAATAACAGCAAGTGAAGTACTGGCTAAAACAAAATTCTTGTAAAGTTTATAATAAGATCGTTTTTCACAACAAAAAGGTAAATCATTTGGTGACAAAATAACAAAGATTACTTTTATGTAACGTCACGTAACATAGATGAGCATGCATGATCGTGAAAAGGGACGTATTTTCTGGTCATCTGATCTATATAAAAAATTCCGTACAATACATTCTACCGTTCGATCTGTCGATGCAATAAATAGAATAAATTTCTAATACTATCTAATAAACGGGAACAAATTTACAGAAACAAAAGTAGAGACACTCAAATGCACTAGTTCAAATATCGAAGAAAACAAAAATAGTTTGGCAATCTCCTCTAATAAATCTGCATTCAAATGGAAAAAATAAAATATGAAATTACTATTTCGCTTTTTTATAAGATATTTGAATTTAAATTACTAACAACGTTTTAATCAAGTCAAAATCATTTTTCAGTAAAATAGCTTGAAAAGATATAAAATCAGTAAAATTACTTGAACATTGAAATGTTCGTAAATAAATTAAAATAGAAACACCAAGTTTTCTAACATTTCAAAGCTTCTTGTAGACGACGTACAGCTACAAATTAAAAACTTTATCCTATTTACAAAAATCCACGTTTAGACTCAATTCAAAATTATCGCTCAAATCAAAAGATTCGCAAAAAGAAAAAAAAGATTTACAAATTCACTTTTGATTTAATCGCGCAGCGTCCCGTTTTTATTATTTGATATTTTAAAATCAATCTACAAATACTAACCTGAAAATTATCATTGTCCAACTGGATCGTGCTGGTCCCACTCGAGTTTTGACGCGTCACGTTCCCCCATGGTCGATAGTATCTATTCCCAAAGCGTACGGACGGCCGATCGAGGCCAAGTCCGGAGAGACTCGAGATGAGATCATCTCGATGGAGGCCGATGCCAAAGTGCTGGTCCAATAGCCGCGAAACGGGACGATCGAAGTCGTCCCACCAATTGCGGAAAACAAGGGGCACAATGGACATCTATAAAGTACAGATCATGGTTTTGAACGTGTATTAAAGATATTCGTGTACTCGCGTATTTCAATATCCGTGTATCCATATACTAAAAATTACACGGATTGAAACACGGATATATTAATTACACGTGTAACATGTGTATTTAGATACATGTGAAAAACAGATCTCTATAATAAATGACGGGAGCTTATCAGCTCATCAACAGTCTTGACAGAATGTTGATACTTGTCGATAACAAGCACAAGCTGCAGGAAAACAAAGAAAAAAAAGAATCAAAAAATCCAAAAAAAGGAGAAAAGAAAGTCTTCGAGGTGTGAAAAATATAGATGGCTAAAAACGAGAGCGAGTGAAAATTGAAGTAAGAGCGAAAGAATTTTATCGTTATCGAATAATAATCGCAACTTACATCTACAGAAATTAACTCTAAGTTCTATTGTAAGCTAGACTGAATAAGGAGATTACTCGTTCTCTCGTTAATATTATTGATCGGGCGATATTATCATAATTATCATTATTAAGCGTATAATTAATTTCTCGAATCCGAGAGATTAACGTACATGCACTTATATACGCAAGAACCCCTCGAATAACAACTTACCACTTGACTTTACGATAAATACATTGCAATTACAAAAGGCTTACCAAAATCTAAGTCATCCATTCCGGAGTGGATGAGTTTTCGCCGACAAAATATTTACATTTATAAAAGGCTGCAATAAGCACACATCAAATATCGCACATCTTCTTGACTCGTTAAGAGTTGCTTATACGAAGTCTAAGTGGTAAATCGTCTACCTAAATACCGATTAATCAATAGTTTTTAGGACAACGTAAGAATGCGTCAATCGAGAATCCATTAATTCACACTGTGAATTCACACCGTGCTGTAGATTTAAAAACTTCCCTTCGTTAAAATCTAATATAAGCGAGAAACTCTTTTTCACTCACACTTGAATTCTTCCATTCAACAGACTGGGTAAATCTGTATATAAAAAAATAGATCTTAACGCGGATCTTAATTTTGGATCACGTAATATAGATGAGGCGATTTTGAACACAATTATAATCACAACTTTCTTTGCGGGACGATAGAGAAATTTCGCGTAAGCAGATTCAAAGATTCAAATAACGTCACCTAATTCGTATAATTCCACAAGGTGGATGAGCAAAGTAGTATGTACGCGAGGGACATAGATATCGGGGAGATTACTGATAGCTCGTATATACAAATCGGTTTCGCGACTCAACACTCGAAAAGATAACGAAAACACGATAATAAAGTTAAGGCTAGTCGTAAGTTATAAGCAGCAGCGCGGAACCGTAAGAAGCTAGTCCGTTTGCGTAAGATCACGCAGGGAGTTTAAGTGAAAGCTCAATCTTGGGCCGACAGATCGTCGGAAATTGAGTATCGATCAACTTAGGCGATGGAACAACGATGGCGCAGGATCAATCAGATAGCGCAGGGACTAGTTTAGAATCACACGCCCACCGCAACTGCAAAGCCTTGTACCTCATACGCGTTCGAAACGCGCGATTTATCAAATGCAATACGACTATTAAAGATCCAGATATCGCAAGTGACTCGCGGTAAAATTCCTTACTCTTCCCTTCTTCCAGAATTAAGGGCACGCATTTTCAATGACCGCTCTTGTCGGTAGTTGGATGGGTGGGTGCGAGGACATAAGGACCGTTAGCTTAAGATTATCTCGAATCAATCTTGCTCGTATACATAGAATCGCACAAAATATTTCGTACTAATAAGCATATATTTGGGTCTAGATCCAAAAGACGATGCTTGATAAGGCAAATAATTACTATTAAGTAATCTTAAGAATATCGATACATTACAATTTCCTTATAGCTAAAAACTTGTACTGAAAGCCCATTTAAGGTAAGCTATTAGTAAGCTATAAATGAGGACGCAAAGATTGCACTCCCGACCGGAGAAATCCCGGAGTTCACACAAAAAATTCACAACGCGGGAATACCGTACTTTATGTGGAACGTGGACTTCGATTAATTACTCGTAGATCACCAGACGATTCCGGTATCATTCGAGTCGACTTCTGATTCGGCGCGAATCGCGGATTCATCTTAAATAGCCGCGATGAGAAGGAGGCGCTCTCCTACGTCACGTGACGTTTCACTGACTATCCTGTCCAAGAATACATCGACTTTGAATACAGGGATTTTTGTGGAAATCGACTCCGCCGTTTTTCCTCGCGATGGCATTTCGAACATTCTTGCTACTTTGTGAAACTACAATCTATATGATCGGAATTCTCACCGGTTCGTCATTCCGCGATTGCCGCGAGATGTAGCGCCTTACGAACCGAATTTGGGGCTGATAATGGACGGTGTTGTGTAAAAAAAAACAGATTTGATACAATCGAATTCCTCTGTGAAAACAACGCCGTCTGACTATTCAAGCAAACATCATCGATTTATTATCGAGCCTTTCTTTGTACGACGTTTAAACGCTCCGTCGAAATCATGGAGTGGTGTAATAGTAGACTATCTAATACATTTTGCTTATCAGCCTGTTATTTTAGACAGTCATATTTAAAGATGGAAATTCTAAAAGTGTATCAAAACGTGTAATTTCGTTATAAATAATCCTCTGTATTATAACTATTTAAAATACTTAAAATTATCCAATCATTGCATTACGTCAAAAAGAACTTCAATCAAGAGTTTTTCTAAAGCTTTTCTCACTCCGGCCGTACTTCGCTGAGCAAACCACTAAAAATAGAGAAATTGACCGAAATAGAAACAGCGCGTCTTCGATCAGTCGTGATGAAAATTGAATGTCGGTTTATTCAAAAATCGCTACAAATATCGAAGACACACTTTACTTGTCGCGAGTTAAAAATCATATTTATAAGCTTAAAGTAAATCACTTTGATCCCATGGAGGAATATTAAATCAACAAAAGTTACCAAATGTTTTTAGAAGACACGGAGAATGCTAAGAGCGTATTCTTAATACAGGTTACGCCTACATGCGTGTTATTTTAGGATATTGGATTATACGCGTTTTTCTTAGAATAAGTTTCCTTCGATTTGCTTCTTTCTCGTTTAATGTGCATAAGAAATTAAGTTATGATTAACGTCAGTGTTAGCTTTGCGCAACATAGATTTTCATCGAGCCGTTATGATACCCTTGAGTTTCTTTTTGAGATTTAATAATTTTTACCACGATGATTGCGTGAACACGATATTTATTTGCACGAAAGATAGGTCATAGTTTGATCAGTTTTTAGTCGTTAGTGTCGTTAGCTTCGCGTTAAGATAATTTTAGCAGCAATGCACCACAATCGATGAAGACGGCGATTCACCGGATTACATAATTTGAATTGTAATGGCTTGCCCTTATTGGGAAAAAGTATGTTGGAAAGGTAATAAGCGACAGCATAAAACAATAACGAAAAATGACGTGCACGTCACCAAAAAAAAGAGAAAGCTTAGATATATATATGTGTACTATTATAATAATGCTAAGAATAATATTTTTAAGGAAAGGCTATATGCCAATAAAACTATTATAAGTGTCTCATATTAACAATGAACTACGCTAATTCTTTATCCTTGGAATTCCGATTACTAACGACACAAGTGCTGCTAATAAAACAATCTCGAAATATATCCTGGAATCGTGTCTAAAAATGCTATTGATTACAACAATGAATACATTGAGAAACATCTTATTATTATAATTATTTCTGTAAAATGAATAAATTTTTTATTTTACGCAACCAAAAAAAGAAGATTTATCTATGATGTTTAAACTGGACGATAACCATTATCGAAAATCTCAACGACCAAAAGCGAAAAGTATAATTTTAAAAATTAAAAAAAAATGGTTATCGATGGCAAATCTCAATTTTCACTGGAATTTCTTTTATTTGATTAAAAGACATATTCTGAAAGGGAAAGACTTAAGCAAAGTAAATTCTTAATTTTAGCAATGCACTTGTGGGTACGTTCAAAAAGCAGCGAGCATTTAGCATTAAGCATAATTTTTAGATGACCTTTCGATGAATCATACTATGTGGCATTATAATAATAATAATAATAAGCTATCTAAGATAATTAAGTTATTTTATGTCCATCAACTGTGTATTGGCACTGTTGGTGAACATCTTCGGTATTATGGGCCCGCTACTAATTGATAAGAAACAGGAGGCTTACCTTATAAAAGAATCTTATCGTTATCTTCATCTTTACTCCAAAATATTATTGTGAAGTATTCCGTGTATTTACGTGTCATACTTCGAATAAACTCTAAAAATGATTCAATACTCTCTGATTGTCTTTCGAGGTAAAAAAGATCAATGTCTCGTTGATACTGGATAAAACGGCCATGATCATCCGTGCGTCCCGTAGACGTATTATGGTGTAATGCATATATACTGTAAGAATATGTCAGCATACGTAAGAATCTTTACAATGAATGTGACTTACATTAGTAACCATCCGTTAGGCTGATACTTGTAACTCGATGGATTATTGATGTTATTATTCTCATCCTTTTTAATTTATAACGTACATAAATGTATAATTATTATTATGTTCTTAGACATGCAACAACATTATATCAGGACAATTTTAGATTGAAAAAGCGAATGTGTTTTCTGTAATAACAAAAAAAACGAAAAATTTGTAATTTGCGTAATTGAAATTGTATACGCTCTGTTGATAAAAATTGTGCAAAATTTCATCTGGATATGGCTTATATTTTATATCTGATTTTATTTAATTCTGTATTTTTTTTATGCAGCGCATAGAAATAGGCCCTACGCCATTTCTTGGCTGAAAGAAACAATAAAGTGAAATCTGACCTACATAGTGCGAGTGTTTTCATTTGACTTAAGTTACCAATTCTCCTCTCTATTCCAAACATTAGTTATACCGTTGAAACTTAATGGCAAAATTGGGCGAAGGATTCATTTCTGGCTGTAAGAAATAAGAAACAATTTTAAATGTAATGTTTTTATTTATTTGTCTCATGTACAAATTTAATGATCAGCATGCGCGAACGCAGCGAAGAATTTGCTCAAAATAACATTCTTCGGAGCTGCACAAAGGTATTTCTTTCATTAGACTACAAGTATCTTATTAATGTGTCACCCACATGTTTAAAATAATAATACGGCGAATGTCATTGAGAAGAATGGAGTTATATATAAATAATGAAAATGCTAGTGGCACGCGAAACGGCAAATTATATGTATTTTCTTAAAAACAACTCGAGACACAATATCATTGCTCTATCCTTAAATACATAAATACTATACATGTCTTTGCGATAATCGCAGCGTAAATATTACATAACAAGGCATGAAATGAGATGCAAAACGAGACACGCTTTTCAAGATAATATTTGCATTTCGGGAAGTTGTTGTAGCTTCTCGAGATCCTGTAAAGTGGATATACCTTGTTCCTGTAAAACATAATTTAAAACGAAACATGTCAATAAACAAACTTAGAACATCCGGATTATGATGTCTAAATATCTGATGTTCTGTCTATTTCTAAATTTTAATTTGAATTGAAATAATATTACTATGAAATTAATGAATATTGTTATATAACTGTACAGTGATTTCGCGTTAATTATCTCGAAGTAATTAAATTGCGGATTAAATTAAAAAACTTACGTTATATTCTTTCCATTTTTCATAATTGTGTCGCATATAGCCCACTATTTCTGGCATGTCGATAAATACTACGAAAACAAATGGCAAAAATAACAATTCGAATATTAATATTTAATGAGGAGTCTAAAGTAATGAAGAGAACGAACCATCCCAAGCCTCAATCATATCGTTAATGATATAATCGACGAAACCAATTTGCGATTTCGGTATCGAACACGTCATTCTATCGAACATTGGCATTACGACTGGCATTTTCAACTTTTTTTCCTCATCGGTCTGAAAATTATCAATAAATATTTGAACGTGAGAGTAGTGAATTATCTTCTTTGTATGAATTTTTTTAGTTACTAATTATCAAAATCACCTGATTAAAATATTCCTCCGCGATTCGTCTCGCCCATTCGACGCAACATTTCAATGGCCGCGTTGGATTAGATACGTCTGCGCATTTGATCATCATTCTTTTAACTAGCATTATATTTTCTGGCTGTAATACCACAGACATGTCCACAGAATCTGAATATGTCTGTGAAAGATTTTTTTAAATTTAATTTAAATTTTCATTCATTATATATCCTGAACACGAATTAGAACAATTTATAGTATCCAATAAATTTATATAAAATTATAATCTCATCTACGTTAGATATATCTATGTTAAACATTTCTAAAATAATTTTTTTAATATTGCAAAACTGATTTTTAATCATTTATGTTTGGATGATAAGAATATAGAGAATCATATTGTTGAAGAATGTAATTAAATTTTTTTTATATTTTGATAATCCATGTAACTATTAAGAAGATAATAATGAGGATGATACATTACAAATTTAATCTATAGTAGAAAATTAATAATGATAATTAATTAGATATTTAAATTAAATATAAAATAAAATTATTAATAATTTTAACGTGAAAATAATATACAGTACCTCTTGACCGTCGCCAATTCTTGCGCTGCAAACATTCATGAACTTCGCCAGGTGCTCGAAGTGCTTCGTCATTTCGGTCGCCAGAATCATGTCAATGACATTTTGTCGTAATAGTTTGTATGCATCTCGCTCCATATTCTAAAGCATATATTCAATCCAGCGTTATAACTTTAGCTTCTAGTCTACACATTCACCTTTAAATTCAAGCGATTCAACGAACACGAAAAACTTACTTTAAAGATATTCACACTATCGTCGGACAATGATAGTTTAAATGTTAAGGCTGCATGATGCGATTCGAGAACCGATAAATCATTGTAGAGTATTGCCAAACGATTGTTGGCATTGCAAAGAAATTGACTGGAAACGAATTTAAATTCAATACCAGATTATCAACATATGTCAAGAATTTAGATATTTTTGCATGATATTAATTAAATTTTTATAAAATAATTTACTTCAAAAATAATTTAAAAATTCTGTCAAATTTTCTATCTAATATTTTGTGATTAAAATAAAAATCTGTATATATGTAACTTAAGCATATTAAAAAGCTACATTTTTGTTAATATATCTTATCTTATTTTTCAATATTGAAAATAAATTATCTCACCTAGATCGTCCAGGATGATCAATGTCGTGCGCAGCGGCGGCTATTAGACTAGCAACCTCGTCTAAAGGTTCTAAAATTTCTTTGAGTCTCTTTGATTGCATAAATCTTGCAGTGGCTTGCAAGACATCGGCCGCGTGCGTTGAGTTGTGATAACTATTCTCCGCGTTGTAATTGTGTTCGATAATGGCTAGCCAGTTCTGTAATGTTCTCTCATCGCATTGTAATATAGTGCACACTTGATATAAATTCATGATTGTCAATCCCAAGAAAACGAGCGGTCTGTAATAAATCAAAACGCAAACAAGACATTAGAC
>Ga0157363_1004971_pt1 | contig 12363 bp, 5 predicted proteins | sample AttsexASBM1_FD_111477 | JGI IMG/M metagenome (GOLD analysis project Ga0157363, IMG submission 111477) | Fungus gardens microbial communities from leaf cutter ant in Ribeirão Preto, State of São Paulo, Brazil - Atta sexdens ASBM1 | ecosystem: Host-associated > Fungi > Mycelium > Unclassified ...
GCGAACCACATTGCACAACTGACAATATAAAATTGTCGCACAAATATAAAATTTACTTTAATTTTGATTTTTAGGAGCGTTCTCATGGGCTTCTGTCTAATGAAATTAAAAAATGCCAATTTTCTCCAAAATTATCAATTTTCAAATCTAATGTATATATATATATATATATATATATATATATATATATAAATTACTTGTTTTTTAAATATCTATTGTTTATCCCAGGTTTGAAAGCGATCTGTTATCCGTGACCTAAAATCATAATTTTCTCGAAAAATACGCAGAGGTGCAATTTCCTGCTTTACACAGATTAGTTTTGATGCCCCAGAATAATCATGCAAAAATCAATAATCAAATTCATGAAATATATATGTGTCTTTCCTTGTTAGAAACCGCAACTATCGTAATGTCACATTGACAAGCAATTTAATAATTTGATGCTCAATTGGCATTATTTTCAAAGCAGATGAAATATTCTGTATGTATAATTAATATACTTATAAAGATACTTATTATAGCATTAAAAATTATTAAATTGCTTGTCAATTTAATATGTAATATTATTACTCTGGATCTATTCATGATTGCGTTTCAAGATCAAAAAAGATTTTAGCGCACGGTTTGCAGAAGATAGATATATGTATAAAACGATAGAAGATATATAAATATAAATAAATATTTAAGCACCAAGATCTGCTTTGACGAAAAATAGGATTTCTATTATCTAATTAGATTTATTCATCGGTCTATTTCAAATTATAATTTAAATATTCTTTGATTTTAACTAATATAATAGTACAGCAGCTAATCGAAATTTCGAGATAACTGCTTTCTATATTTCTTCTCTGCTTTTATAGTAGGTACAGTACTAAGTATACTCTTATGATCGCGATAGAGCCTAGAACCAATTACACCAGCTGCGGATGATTCTCTTAATAAGCACCTTCGATGGGTCGTCGTAAACGACGATGATTATCCTTATCCCATCCGCTTTCTCTCTCTTATCCTACTCTCCTTCTCTCTCTCCCTTTCCCTCTACTCATCCAATCTTAAACTCTTATCCTTTTATCTTGCAATACAAAAAATATGGTCATGTAATGCTTCGTTTAATCACCGTTTAAATCTATCGATTTAGAAACGAGATATGATTTATGACCGCGATGGTTCTTCAATTATCCATATATACCTAACAGTCAAACGTCCGCGCAGTGAAACGCCACATTGTGATCTTGTCCGTATTGTGAATCAGCTGAATGGTTCTAAAGTGATGTTTTCCTTCCTTCCTTGCTCTCCCGTGATCTCATCCTTTGACATATGATCACATTAGGCTGAAAAAATGAATGAAGGGATAAAATTCATAACACCTTCGTTCTGCGCACCGTAAGAATAATAGAATAAAAACATGACTAAAAGGAAACTTTACAATAAGGATATTGTTCGGACTCGACAATTTCATAATATAGACAGTCGATTGCGAATACCATTGTTCAATCGGAACGTATAGCTGTCGGATGAACAAGAGCTCAAATTCGTGCGATATTGTGTTTCTAAATAATTTCAACGTCGCGTCGCTGGAAAAAAGCATCTGCGGCTTGCACAAAAATACATTTTATATTGATTGTTGAGAACTATCATGTGGGATTTATTAATGATTTATTTGTTTGTTGCAAACTGGAATAGCTTTGCAAACGATAATGTTCGCGAGAGCGCGTTAAAAGAAAATGGTATGCAAGACACGCGTGTTCATAATGCGGAAAGTTATATATCGCAATCAGTCGCTCGTATGTGCGAACACAATGGGCTCTGATAGAATTCGGATTTGTCGATCGCATGCCGATAAATAAAAGCCAGATCGAGCATCGAATTGCGATTGCGCGTTGCTGCGCACGGAAATAAGCAACGACGGTAATCTGACGATATAACATTGTCTCACACAAATACGGCTTATTAGGTTTCGTTCTTCTTCCCCATATTACCGTGAAACAATCCCGTCATCCGTTTATTGCTTTTGACCGGCGCGATTCTCGTTTCGCGAGAGACAAGTTCGACTCGAGATTGCTCTCTCGTTTTTGATCGATTTGCATAGACCAAAGTCAACTAAGGCGCAAGTCAAGTCGGCTTTGTCGTATCACGATCGGTTGAGTATTACGGTGAGTACATACAATACACTGATTTCGGATTCACTCACGTGCACCGTTGTCTCGATGCAGCATGCCGTATTACGAGGAGAGAGATAATTACGTACATACGAGTTATGAGGTAATTAATATATCACCTACGAACCACTGTGAATTAAATCATCCTGGGAGAAAGGAGGAGTACAACTTTTTTTTAATTAATTACGAAAAGCGCCAATTACAGTCAAAGTTAGATATTGATAAAATATCTGTATATATATATATTTAAATAATTTTTTATCTTAGATTATTTAAATTTATTTAAACTAAAAAATTATTTAAATGTATATAGATGTATTATTTTAACATCTTTGACCTAATTGGCGTTTCTTCTTAATTGATTTATTCATATAAGCGGTCCTGTGTTCTTAATATTATTTATATAATAGAGAGCATTAATAATAATCGGTCAAAGTTAGATGTTATGAATACAATATATATTTTTAATTTAAATTTAATTATCTCAGAAGTGACTGCGTGCCGAAACGTTTAGACATTAATCACAATCGATCTGAGACGCTAATAATATAAATATGATAAGACGCCGAAACATTCGGACATTTCTATATATGAAATAATCCCCCCTAAATTAATTCGGTAAAAAAACTTATTGCGAACAATATTACCTTAGCCAGGATTCGACCTTATATTAGGTAATATTTTTTGTAATAAGTTTTTTTACCGAATTAATTTAGGGGGGATTATTTCATATATAGAAATGTCTGAACGTTTCGGCGCACAATCACATGTGAGACAATTAAATTAAGAATATATATTATATTTATAACATCTAACTCTCTGACCGATTATTGACGTTCTCTATCATACTTATGTACATATCATTTACATAGTCGTACTTATTTTTAATATTATTTCTTTTAAATTATTTACAAGTTTTATGATGTTTCATCAGCTTATCAGATTATGAATAGGTATTTTTCTAATTGTAAGATGTTTATGAGCAAGGTTGGATTAATGCTAAGTTAAAAAGTTAATTAATTTTAACTTCATTTAGTTATATTTTAGACTGTTAACTTTTCAACTTTACATAGTTATATTTTATCGGTAATTATTAACTTTTAATTTGATTTTTTAAAAGTTAAAGTACATCAAGATTCGATAGTTGGCGTTATACAGATTCTATACTCGGATTATATTATATGCTTATACATTTATGTCCATCGAAAATGTATTTTTATAATTAAATAATTTCAAATATTTCAATTAAACAAAGAATAAAGAGGTTTGAAAGCGAGCCATTGTCATCACCTAAAATCACGATTTTCTCAAATATAGAAGTGCAATTTACTGTTTTTATTTTTTGGTGAGAATAATCACGCAAAAGCTGATCAAAATCCATGAAATATTATATTATATATATATATATATATATATATATATATATATATATATATATATGAGCTCTTCTCGTTAATTAAAACAATTAATTTTTTTAACTTTTTTGAATTTAGTTAAAAAAAATTAATTTGCAAATTTTTTAAAAATCATGAAAAAACAAATTTAATTTTTAACTTTTTAATTAAGTTAAATTTTCAAGACTATTAACTTTAACTTAACTTAGAAAAAAACTTACTCAACTCTGCTTATAAGCATCAATATTGCTTGTCAATTTAGGATATTATTACTTCAGTTATTTTTCAAAACTCTTAAATTCGACGCGCAATTTGCAAGAATATGCATATAAAAATTTACACCAAATTATTTAAGCACTAAAGATCCAGTTTAAGTATTTAAGACTTTCATTTCCTAATTATTGTGTACATATTGTGATCGTAAAAAATATTACTTTATTTAATATTTTTAAAATTTATTTATGCTGATTATACCTGATAAATCATCAATTACATTAATTTTGAGACATTAAATGAATTTTTAATAGTTTCACCTATCAGCATTGTGTCTTTGTTGTGCTTTTGTATATCGTAGCCAATATGTAATTTACAGAGAGATACGGAATCAAATTGTTGTGAAAATATGATTCGGAAGTTGTATTATGAATTATATCATACTATTATGATCTAATTTATTCTAGCGCGATTATTTGCTGGTTACTCAAAATAAATCTTAATTAAGTTCCCAGATAGACGTGCTACAAGATGTTAATTAAAATCGTTAGAATATATTCTCATTTAACATGCTTTCTAATTTAACATGTTTCTTTGAAATATTTCAGAATTAATTATGCACTGATGATCAAAATTAATAAGATTGCAATTCATAAAGAGAAATTATTTAGAGAAATCTGTCTATTTCGATATTTCAACCAAATGAATTTCTGAGGAAAGTGACATTGCGATTTTCTTAGTCTGCACACGTTTTAGGTAGAAATGGCTGGTATATTTTTGGACAAAAGTCATCTTTTACGAGTACTCTGCGATACGTGTTTTAAGAAGTCCCTACATTTCATCTCTAAAGAAACCAGTTATTAAATATACACTCAAAGCAATCGGAGAATGACAAAAATGAATCTTTCTTAATAATCAAAGAAATGACTTTTCCTAAATAATAATTTTTGTAATAGTCATTATTTTCTGAATGACCTATATTTGTAATATTTCTGTGCTTAATGCCATTAGTTTAATTTTCTTAATAGTTTTGTTTGATTTATTAACAGATATATTTTATACTAAATTTCCGACTTTGTCTCTTCCGATACATTTTGTATTGCAAGTTACTGATTGTGAGAAGAAAAATGTATCAAAAAACGTATTTTTAGAATTTTTTTCATTAACTCCAATTAATGCTAATCGATGATTAACTTAACCATTACGATTACCAACTGAATATATATATATATATATATATATATATATATATATATATTTTATCAGAAGAGAAAGAGAGAGAAGTTTTAATTTATTAAATTAACTATATTGACACTTTTGCGAGTTAATTTATCGATTAATTTAACCAAAGGATGGCCTTAAAAGATCATTTGTCTAATTATTTTTAATGCATTCCAAAAATTTTTTAGGAATATTATCAGCTGTCGGTTTAATAATGTACTTTCAAAATCTTTTTTAAGATAAGGAACTATTATCGACTATAATATTTAAGGCATATATTAATGAAATATATAAAATAATTTGCCACTCTTGCGAATCATTCTCAAGGTTATAATTAACAATAGATCGATTGTCAAAGTTTCCATTTCCATTTCCATGACCAACACGATGAACTCTCAGATCGCGAAGAATTTGATCGTGACAACTGATTCGTGAAGGATCTCCACAAACAGTCTCGCGTGATTAGGCAATGCGCAATGCGCAATGCGGCTTTTCATTTGTTGAAAACGATCAGCAGCTGGAAGTCGACTAGCATACGTTAAACACATGTATTACAATTCGTATTTACGTACAGCAGTTCTCTCTCAGTCAGCGCGTTTCGCAGCTCTCAAAGTGTTTCGAAACATGCGGAATCGTTTGCATACTGCATGTCGGGACATCTCCCCCGAGAATGCTAAAAGTTTGGTCATTAGTATAACGGATCTACGATTTTAGATTTATATCTATATTTAAACATTTCTTTGTCATCTCGCTCGGACTAGGGTATTCAATCAAAACATTGGCAGATTGAAAAAACGAATTGCGTATCCGACTGTTTTTATGCGGAAAAGCTATTTTTATTTCGTATAAATGTATTTCCTGCCATTCTGAGAAGTTAGTGATTGGGAAAGAAATTTAATATTTTGTACACAGTAGTATTTTGTCGCGGTCAAATACGATTGCGCGAGCTTTTCGTTGCAACTTCAAATTTACGACGCCATTGCGTAAGATATATAAAGCGTTATTTCGGGTGGAATTCCGGTGCTCAGGGACAGAACTGAAAAGGAAATGTAAGCGGAAACGGTTATAATTAAATTAATGAAACGCCGTAGCACGCCATTAGCAAACGGTTTGCTACGCAAACGGTAACGTTTGTCATTATTTCGACGGACCTGGAAATAATTAATACACGAAATTGAGGCAACAAAGGTTTTTATCGCGTCAGTGGCCATAAAAAAGATAAAGTAAAGAACGTGAACAAGTTGAAATTTACCTAAAAAAATGTATGCAAATTTATCTAAAAATGTATGCAGATTGAAATTTATCCTTGATAAATAAAGACGTTTGTTTTGCATTATAACGATATAAATTGGCGGGGTCGTTTGGTAATTGTACCACTTGCTATGGTCGCTCGCAGCTAAATTGCAATAGACATAAAATTATGAGAGCTGAATTCCCAATGATTGCAGAAATAAAACAAAAGAAAACTGAATGCATTTGTAATGTAATTTTTACGCTAAAGTAGTCATCTTTAATGAGGTGCCGTTGACATTTATATTTTAACAAGAAGTTAACAATACATGTCTTGATAACGAAACCCTGCACTAATTGAATTTCTATCATAAAAGCGGTAGTCGTGAATGTTGCACGAAGTTACCTTCTGTTCTGAAAGGAGAATCTCTATGTTTCGGTCAGCAGATTCAATCTTGCAAAACTTGCTCGTAACATGAGTCACTTGAACATTAGTTGTCGATCCAAGTTTGATTTTATTTGCCGAAGGAGAGAAATAGATGGATACACGTAACAAGTATCCTTGTGGGAGGAATAATAAATTTTTTGTTGATATGAAAGATATATCGGAAAATGACAACTTCAAATCTTCGTTCTTCGTAATCTTCCTTTTTCAGACGAATTTAGCAACTTTTACACGCAATACCATATGACGAAAAATCTAGCATGAATTCAATGTACGATTCAATTTGTACGTTTCGCATATAAGTTTTGCATACGAATAATAATGTGATCGTATATACGGGGTGAGTAAAAATTCTTTTTGTAAACTTTGAAGGCATGCTTGAAAGATCAATCCAATAAAAGTTCTGGCAAACGCGGAAACGCTTTCTCCCTATCAACGTATTTCAGAATCTCCCATTGGAATACGAATTTTTTCATTTAGCAGCAATCTCTTGGAAAGGTTATTTAGTACTACAGCATATTGCGACATTTATTATCTTTTATCTAGCCCATCGAACCGGAAAAAACATATATATTTCTGAGATATCTTCGACTCCGTAAATCGTAAAATGATATTCGGTTGAATCACTGCATCGATGTGTCAAACACGATTCAGAAATACGTAAAAAGGATTTTAAACTCATTCCAGCATATTTACATACATGACTGCGAAAATCGAACAATATAGGAATATCAGGTATTCATGAATTGCTAACACGCGGTATATGCCTGCGCATTAATTATATATGTCGATAGTTCGATAGTAGCGGATCAAAATACTGGATTGACGCAAAAATAAAATATAATAATGTTTGTTTTTCATTTCTTTACAAAATAAATATGTTTAATTTCTCGGAAAATGATATATTCTATTACACGTAAAAACAGATCACAGGAAACGGGAAGTTGAGATACATTGATGGAGGGAATATATATACCAACTTATTAAATCTTATAATAAACTTATGATTTAGTATTATGTATAATATTAATGAATTTTACTTTAATGGATATGTTCTATCTGTCTATACTCAAGCAGACCATTTCATCTTTGGATGTTTACATCGCTGTGATTATTTGTCATTCTGTACAGTATATTAAGTCACAGAAATTGCATATGTGCATTGTTAATACATTTTTTATTAAATGAATATATTATATAAGAGTGCGCAGTGATATTTACGCGCAATTATTAAAGCGCGATTAATATGCAAGTGTGGTCCATTAGCGATTCTAATTCAACGATCGAAGTCCTGCGATTTTTCTAAATCGCAAAAAAATAGCAATCACACGTTAAATTAAGCTCAAAGAAATTTATTACACCGCAGTTATCTCATCTCAAATAATATTTGCCTAATCCGCCAACATCCATTAGTTTATTTAATTTACAAAGAGGGAATTAACCGGACGATTAAGTACTTTGACGACTAGTGCTCACTCGTTGCTATTGGTTTATCATCAGAAAGTTTGATATGGCAAAAGTAAATAATCGCGAAGAGTTGTTAAACCGCGGTGCGGTTCGTTTACTTGAAATACGCCAAGTTAGTAAAATTCATTTATGATATTAGTTTTTGATGGTTTATCCATGAGAGCATTTAATTACTCATGGCAAATTTATTTGCTCGCATGCAAGAAATAAATATGCACGCGTGTACTAATATATGTATATGTATATATAGCCTTTGGCTATAAAAAAATATAAAGCATCTTCATAAAATGATATGTAAATGTTCTGTATTTAATAAAAAATAAAAACAATCTTATTGAAAAGTAATATTTATTTTTATAACAATTTTAATATAAACAAAATGTCGTAAGACTATAATATATAAATACATAATTAATAAAAGTTATGAAAGTTTACATAATAGCAACTGGATCTTAGTGAATATTTCGCTTGAATATTTCGATATGAATTTTATATTTATATACGTATTCAATTTTATAAATTGCGCACAGAAATATTTTCAGCTCTGAAACGCAGTCATAAACAGAACTAAAGTAGTAATATTATAAATTACATTGACAAACAAATATTTATATGCTTATAAGCATTTTAAAAAAATATTAATAATTTTAATATTTGTTAGTCCTTTTTTAGCTTTTATTATCAAGAAATCCGCTTTCAAGAAAATGCAATAAATTGAGTTTGCTTCATCCTTACGCCAAGAATGTATAACGTTGTTTAGAATTTTTTGTGCTATAACAGTGATATACATATAATTATTAATCATAACTGTTGGAAAATGCGTGTAACTAATTACTTGGATTTGCTATTTTATATTGCTGTTTTCAGCAAAATATTTATCGATTTATCGAATTTAAGAGAGATAATTTAATCTCAATGGTGACTGATGAAAAAAGTGTACACGTAAAAGAAAGCGTTATCTTTCTTTTTTAGAAGGCAATATGTTTAGTATAACGGCGAAGACACTGATTTCGCTAATGCGTGATACCTGATTTTTTATTTTTAAGCAAACGCACGTGCGAGCGTAAACGTTTTGCAGAAATACAGTCTCAGAAATCGTAATCTTTGCTTTATACCGCTAAGTCGGCGACAAGTCAGTCGTGTTATTCTCACGAATAGTAAAATTTATTATCGCTAAATTATTTTTTCAATGCACGCAGTTGTTTAGAAAGCCTGGAGTAATAGGATCATATTTATCAAAGATTTTTAGAGATTGGCTACATTGAATGTTCAAACTTTAACTTAAACTGATCCACTTAAAATTGTGTACTGATTTAAACAAACAAGATTAAAGAAAGGGGAAAAATAACTTTTAAAGTGTGTGTGAAAGGAAAATCTTTTATGAGATATTTTATATCTGATTTATGTCAGAATATAGTAAAGTATTTTTGAATATAAAAGTCACAAAATATTTAGAATTTTATTTTAATATTTTTACATGCAAAATGATTAAATAAAAAAATTTATACGTAAAAAGGTTATGTAAATCTGCATGAAAATGCAAGCAAGTATTTTGTATTATTAAAATAAAGAGAGAGAAAGAAAAAATAATTTCTATTTCTGATAATTTTATTAATCTGGTTTTTCCGATTTATCTTTATTACAATTTTTATTCATTATGAATGGATCATATCAACTTTAAATCATGAAATATTTTAAATGTATAAGCGCAATATTTATTCACAAAACATAGACGTCTGTTAATTTTCAATTAATTTTTTAATTTTTTATAATTTTCAAGTCTCTTAATTTTCTAAATAAAGCGCACACAACCACTTTTTATTAATTAGCTCGTCCAATATATTTTGTAATAATATTCTGTAAAATATCAACTAAACTAAAATCTAATTTCAAATTTTTAGGGAAGATATCATTATATCGTACTGATATATCTTCGAAATTACATGCACATACATCGATAAATCATACAATTTGCATGTACAGCACATAACAACAAGCCAAATAACATGTTATTTCATCTATGAATAACTGGTTTGGTGTTAAATACTGATGGTTACCCTAATTTAAAGCCAATGTATTCTGTATCACCCGCGATATGTTGACTTGGATAGTTAACATACTCATAAATATGTACCTGTCCCTAACGTAAATATATACCTTACGCCTCAAGCAAAATTCGCAGCACACGAACTGCACGATATATTAACCCGGATTTGCTCAGATAATAAGATTTATTACCATCCATCGCCCAACCTTCGTCAAACTTCCGCACTTCCATCCACCCACACACATACACACATGTATATCCATCTTCAACATTCCCTCTGGCTATGATACTTGTATATATGTTTTCATGGTTTGCTTCTCTTGATTATGTCTGAGGAGACAGGAACCGTCATACTCTTCACTATTTAAGTCCACTTCCACAACTCACGGTTAACTCTTAACCGAGGTTTAACTCATTCATCGTCTCTTTCCAATTATAGAATTAAAAAAAGATGAGAAACAAATTGAATCTCGGTTAAGAGTTATTCGTAAGTTGTGGAACTGAGCCTTAATGCTATATACTGCATATTTCATGACGCCGGTACAGGTCCGTTTTTAAGATTTATGGACGCGCATACTGATTCGTGCATGGATGACGTGAGCTGTTGTCGAATGCGAAACAGTCGCATTAAAGTTGACGATGACGTTCGCGTTAATCGCCGATCTGCCGTCGCTGCTCCAGAAATCAGGAGAGAACCGTAACCTCGCCCACTCCTTCGTGATCGCGCATAATATGCGTTAATTCGAAGTCTCCGCCGCGCCAGACTCCAATTTCAACTACATTGCCGAATTAAATTTTCCATGTCTTTCACTAGGGAAAAGTGCGCTATTTAATATTTTGTGTTGCGGTACAGTAGGATACCATTCGATAAATTTTTAGAGAGAATAGAAGTGGATAGAACAATAATAATAGAATAACTGGCACTTTCATTACAAGGCGAAAAAAGCGCGAAACTAAGCGCACAAAATTCCTCTCGTTGAGGATAATTTTTCAAATACGGGGCAACATGAAATCTCTTAATTACTTCTAATTTTAAATTCACAAAGCGGTCAGTTTTAAAACGCCGTTAGAACATTTATGATAAAATTTTATATAGGAAATTAGATCTTTCTCGAAAAATCTTTTAGAAGAATTAATATAAACGTCATTTAAACGTATACATGTCTTGTTTGACGTTAAAATCGCTCAAATATCTTGTCTTCTGATCACCTCAATCAATCATTCTGCGGATCAATAATTATATAGGAAATGTAAAATGTGGGCTTTCGCCTTATTGTTGACTGATGAACGTCCAAAGACTTTTAGACTTATCCATCTCTATTGAATAAATACGGCAGCATGATCAAAAAAATTTCACTAAGCAAAAGGTGAACTCTGAATTCATTGATCGATTAAATTAAAGCGGATGCCCTATATCTGTTGTATTAATCAACCTTTTTCGACCGTGAGCTCGCAATTAATCATGTCATACGAGACACTAATTTAACGTTGGCACGAAAAGTGCTAAGGAATTAGTATACCTTTTTTTTTATTCATCGACGCTGTAAGAATGTCGCACGTGTCGGCGCCCAAAGACACGCGATAAAATCGAACCTTTGCTATCGACCAGTGTGCGGTTTGTAATTCTTCTACGTCGAAATTTCTCGTTGCAGCAATGAAAATCAAAGGCCGCGACAAAGAAAATTCTTCTCGATACAAAAATGCCGAAGAAAATTCTTCACTGGTATCTCACTCGCTCTATGCGGTGCACTTTTTATTATCATCGTACATCGACTTGACTCTGACGATAGGGCTGCTTCTTTTTACACGCTTTGTGCACGCTTCGTAAGCGATCCCTCTTTTATTTTTCGCTTCTCTCTTTTCTTCAATTTTGCTTTATTCTTTGCTGTGTAAGGTTTCTTGATTATTTATATAATTCAGCGATTGAATTCCGTTTCCGCATATGTAATTCACACCACGGATTATGCAAAATTTATATTTTCTCTTACAGTAATGTTAGTTACGTTCGAGTTGGCTTTAACATATTGCTATTAATTATCAACGGAGAAGTAATTATTAACGGATGTTACATTATTAATCATTTTTCATCACACACACACACACCCACCCCACACACACACACACACACACACACACACGCGCGCGCGCGCGCGCGCATATATATATATATACATAAGTACATCTAAC
>Ga0157363_1004973_pt1 | contig 12362 bp, 17 predicted proteins | sample AttsexASBM1_FD_111477 | JGI IMG/M metagenome (GOLD analysis project Ga0157363, IMG submission 111477) | Fungus gardens microbial communities from leaf cutter ant in Ribeirão Preto, State of São Paulo, Brazil - Atta sexdens ASBM1 | ecosystem: Host-associated > Fungi > Mycelium > Unclassified ...
CAATTGCAGTACCAATTTTACTCTTTAGTTTCATTCTTGCGACGCTCATAATTTTAGTATCTAGTAGTTGGTGATGCTTTTTTGAACGCAGATTACTATGGATGAATTGCGTGCCGCACATGTTTACAATAGCAATGCAGGAGACATAATTGAAAATAGTCTATCTGTCGAAAAAAAGAACGCTATCAACGGCATAAATGAGATTTCGGCCGTGAATAAAGTTTGGAGCGGCGACAAACGGCTCTCTCTTTATGGTTATACTCTGGAGACTATCAATTTACTACTTCTACCTATGGTGCAAACTAAGTGCGTATACCAATAATTTTTTCCTATCAATATGTATTCCTAATTACAGTATATGTTCAATATTTCATATAGAATAATAAATGAGTATAAATACAAAAAATTTTTAAATACTATAAATTCAAAGACTTGTCCATAGATCTATTATAAATTTAATGTATCATCATTAAACAATACTCCGACACTATTTCCAATATTCAAAATATCTTTTTTTCCTTTAATAGAGTTGAGATTTCGATTATTTTATTGTATATGTATATAATACTATTATCTAATATTAAATTAAATCTAATTAATTAAATTAAATTAAAATTAACGAAAAAATTATAATGCATTATAATTTTTTTAATGTATTATAATTTTTTCGTAAATAATGATATTTTTATTAATAAATATTAACGAAAAATAAAAATTTTTTTTCAGGAAAGAAGCGTTAGGATCTATGGGTAATGACGCTCCCTTAGCGTGTTTATCGGAATTTCAACCGTTATTATACGAATATTTCAAGCAATTATTTGCGCAGGTACGCAAAAAAATGGAAAAAATTATAAAAATTAATTTAGCAACTAAATACAATCCAACATATTTTATGTATGTGTTAACGCAACTTCAAATTATAATTTCTATCTAGGTAACGAATCCACCGATCGATCCATTCCGTGAAAAGATCGTAATGTCGATGCTCTGCCCAATTGGGCCTGAGAGTAACATTCTGGAGCCGAACGAACTGCAAGTACATCGTCTATTCTTGCCTCAACCGATATTGTCTTTAAGTGATCTTGAGGTTCTCAAGCACACAACTCATCGTAATTGGAGAACAAAAGTGATCGATATAACTTACCCTCTTGAAGATGGGCCTGGTGGTTTGTTGAAGACGCTGGATCGCGTTAATAATGAGGCTAATGCGGCTGCTAGGGATGGTTATCAATTGCTCGTGTTGTCTGATCGACGAAGTGGTCCAACAAGGTAAGTCCAATCTGTGAATAAAAATATTAATACATTTCAAACTGAAAGAAATGAAACTAGAATTTATTGATTTTAGGATTCCAGTAAGTAGCCTATTGGCATTAGGTGCTGTTCATCATCATTTGATCGAAGAGAGACAGCGAATGAAAGTCGGTCTTATATTGGAAACCGCCGAGGCTCGAGAGGTGCATCATATTTGTGTGTTACTTGGATACGGAGCAGATGCTATATGTCCTTACTTGGTATTTGAGATGGCAAAAAACCTAAGAGCAGATCACGTTTTCGATGAAACCTTTACCGACGATATTATTTATAAGGTAAGCCTCGCAAAAATATTATTTAGAAATGTTAATGATAAAAAAAGTATTTGTATGAATAAAATAAATATATATATATATAAATTATCTAATGATTAATCGTTTAAATTCCGCAGAATTACGCAGATGCTATGGAACGAGGAATCGCGAAAGTGATGGCCAAGATGGGAATCTCGACTTTACAATCTTACAAAGGAGCGCAGATATTCGAAGCAGTTGGATTGGCCGACGAAGTTATCGATAAATGCTTTAAGGTATTTTTTTTCACAGTCCCTAATATATAATAGTATAAGAGTTTTAAAAATATATATATATTTATTTATTCATATACTTTATTATTAAAAATAGTTTTGAGTAATTAAATAATATATATAGTTATCAAATTTTGTAATTTTTAAAAATATTTGTGATTACAAAATAAGTAATTTTTTTTCAAGTAATATCGTTTAGTTTTTCAGATGCATATGATTAAAATAGGATCCAATTAATGATCATTTAATGATTTGAATTCATGAATGATGCATCTTATTGTCAATTAAAAATTTAATTTATTACATTACATAGTAAAAATAATATTTTTGTTAATATTTGCAAATCGACTTGAATTTTTCAGGGTACTCATTCTCGTATTGGTGGTGTGACATTCGATATTTTGGGCAAAGAAGCGTTCCAGCGACATCAAATAACGTACTGGGACAAACCGATGGATTTGTTGGTCATTCGCAATCCAGGAATTTATCATTGGCGATCCGGCGGCGAGAAACATATTAATGATCCTGCTAGCATCGCTAGTTTACAGGTAACAAAGACTAAAAACTAAAATATCGACAATTTACATCTACTACAAAAAACATAATTATGCACAAAATCCTTATTCTGAAAAAATATATAAATGTGTAAAATAGAGATAAGGTAATATAATTTCAAACATGATATAATTGTGAATGAAATAAGATTCGAATTCAATTTTCAAGCCTGTTTTTGTCCTGATATCGTTCAATATTCTTCATACAATGAGATTAGGATTACCAAATTTGAATCTTGAAATTGGATTCAAATCTTATTTCGTTTCGAATTATATGATGTTCAAAATCGTATCACTTTATCCTATATTTTTCTTTTACAATCATTTTTCTTTCATCAGGAATATGTTGTCTCCAAAAACAATTCTGCTTATGAGAATTATCGCAAAACTACGATGGAAGTAGTAAAAGCTTGCACTTTACGTGGCCAACTTCAACTGAAAAAGTCGCGCGATCCGATTCCCATTACGGACGTGGAATCCGCATCAGAAATTGTGAAACGCTTCGCGACCGGCGCAATGAGTTTTGGTAGTATCTCCATGGAATCTCATACTACCCTGGCAATCGCAATGAATCGCATCGGCGGCAAGTCGAACACCGGCGAAGGTGGTGAAAACGCAGACAGGTATAATAAAGAAAATAAGATGAGGAATTTAATAATCTAAAAATTTCCATGTCTTGATCTCTTCTAGTGATTTTGAAGACTCTATCATTATTGCAATTGATTAATATGAACATAATATTGATTAAATTTATAACTGTTTATCCTTATCCAACAGGTATCTAAATCAAGACCCGGAATTTAGCAAGCGTTCGTCTATCAAGCAAGTAGCAAGTGGACGCTTTGGCGTTACTGCCAGTTACCTAGCAAATGCAGACGACTTGCAAATCAAGATGGCACAGGGCGCGAAACCCGGTGAAGGCGGTGAGCTTCCCGGTTATAAAGTCACCGCAGAAATTGCTGCCACTAGGCATTCGGTACCCGGAGTTGGTTTGATCTCGCCGCCACCACATCATGACATCTATTCGATCGAAGACTTGGCCGAGTTAATTTATGATCTTAAGTGCGCCAATCCAAACGCCCGTATTTCTGTCAAACTCGTATCTGAAGTCGGAGTGGGTGTCGTCGCTGCTGGCGTCGCCAAGGGTAAAGCCGAACACGTGGTGATATCTGGCCACGACGGCGGCACTGGCGCCAGCAGCTGGACCGGCATCAAGTCCGCCGGATTGCCCTGGGAATTAGGCATTGCCGAGACGCATCAGGTGCTGACCCTAAACAATCTGAGGTCGCGCATGATTGTGCAGGCGGACGGCCAACTGCGTACAGGTTTCGACATCGTGGTGGCTGCGCTGCTTGGTGCAGACGAATTCGGTTTCAGCACCGCTCCATTGATCGCAATGGGCTGCACAATGATGAGAAAATGTCACTTGAACACTTGCCCAGTGGGCATTGCCACGCAAGATCCAATATTGCGAAAGAAATTCGAGGGCAAGCCAGAACATGTGATTAATTTCTTCTTCGCATTGGCTGAAGAAGTAAGAATGATTTAGGCGTTGTCTTAACACCATCGTCTTTTCTCATTTTCACTATTATTTTCATGTTCTTTCATTATTCTTTTAGATATATTTTATTCCCAAAATGATTATTAAACCAGAGTATTAACAGTAGAATATTAAATAATTATATTTTTAAGTTAAAGTTCAAAAATCTTAATATATAAATATATATAAATAATATAAATTAAATATAATTACAACACAATTTACACACATTACAATACAATTAAATTTTTATAAATATGAAGTATTATTTTAACGTACGTATTAAATTATTTCTATTAATTTCCTTGTTTTTGCAGGTACGTTCGCATATGGCGAACTTGGGCATCCGCAAATTTCAAGATCTAATTGGACGCACAGATCTTCTTAAAGTACGTGATGACATCTCTGTTGAGAAAGCTAAGACTCTGAATCTTAGCAACGTTCTGCGAAGCGCATTGGATTTACGACCTGGCGTGAATATTAAGGGCGGCACTGTAAAACAAGATTTCCAGCTGGAGAACAGACTTGACAATAAATTAATTGAACTAGCCGAGCCTATTTTGAACGGGATACACAATCGAGTCAATATCGAAATGAACATCAACAACGAATGTAGGGCATTCGGTTCGACACTGAGTTATCATATAGCTAAGTACGCAATATTTTAAAAAATTCTTTTATACGTAGAAAAAAATCGATAAAGCAAAATTGATACATCATTTTTATCAATGATTTTAGCTTTCTTAATTTTATCTTACAATTATTTTGTAGACGATTTGGAGAAGCTGGATTGCCCGAGCATAGCATTAATATCAAGATGAAAGGCTCTGCGGGTCAAAGTTTCTGCGCTTTTATGACAAAGGGTATTCATGTTACTCTCGAAGGCGATGCTAACGATTATGTCGGCAAAGTAAGTACAAGTTTCTCAGAGTGCGGACACACTAATCATTTTATTGGGCTACAGAAAAAAACGCCAACCCATTCATACGAAATTATTTTGTGATGCTACAAAAAAAAAGGCGATTTGTTTACAAGAAGCCTAAGCGAAACATTTCTCTCTCACGCCACAAAGTGACCTCGACTGGTCGATGTATTTTTCTATTGCGCAACGAAGTGACCCATGTCCTTGAACTTTTGAATTTGCAACACAAATAATTTATACATAATTTTATATTGATTCATTCAATTTTATATTCATCATATTAAATATCAAAATATTAAAACTTTAATTATTTTTAGCTTGCTCTTTTGCACAGAAGAAACGAATAATTTTATTTGCAGGGTCTCTGCGGAGGTGAAATCGTCATATATCCGCCAAAGGATTCAGAATTCAACTCGGAGGCGAATGTAATCGTCGGGAATGTTTGTCTTTACGGAGCTACTTCCGGAAAGGCCTATTTCCGTGGTATCGCTGCTGAGAGATTCAGTGTACGTAATAGTGGAGCGATTGTCGTAGTGGAGGGTGTGGGTGATCACGGTTGCGAATATATGACTGGCGGTTGCGCTTTGATTTTGGGTCTTACCGGCAGAAATTTCGCGGCTGGAATGTCCGGTGGAATCGCGTATGTTTTGGACGTCGATGGTTCTTTCAAGAGTAAGTGCAATCCCGAAATGGTGGAGTTATTACCGTTCAATAAACCAGAAGAAATCGCCTATGTGAAACAACTATTGGAGGAATTCATAGAAAAGACCGGCTCACTGATTGCACAAGACTTGCTCGCCACATGGCCAGAACCGACCACAAGATTCGTCAAGGTCTTCCCTTACGAGTATCAGCGGGCCCTCAAACAGCTGGAAGAGGAAAAACAACAAATTCCCAATATCATTAACGGTAATGCGCAAATAACAAACGGAAAGGTCAAAGATATAGAAGATTCAATAGAGGACGCGGAGATGGCACAGCGAAAGTTGGACAAAATCAAGGGATTCATGAAGTATTCAAGACAGAAGATCATGTACAGACCTACTGAGAAGCGTATAAATGATTGGGATGAGATATATAACTTCCAGGGTGTCAGAAAGACTCTGCGAGTGCAAGCTGCAAGATGCATGGAGTGTGGTGTTCCGTTTTGTCAGAGCAGTCATGGTTGCCCATTGGGCAACATCATTCCTAAGTGGAACGATCTCGTATTCCACCAAAACTGGAAGGAGGCCTTGAATCAACTATTGCAAACTAATAATTTCCCTGGTGAGTCAATTTATGAAAATATTTTTACTAAATACAAATTTTCCCTCACTTTGTGATAAATTCGTTCCCTTTCCATTAACAAACTTGATTTTACTTTTTGCATATAATAATTTTATTTTTGTATATAATTTCTACATTTTATTGCATTTAATATTATTTAATGGGAGTAATCAATTATTTTTTTCAATCTAATAACAGATATCTTTTTACTGATTTTTTTTTAATCAGTTAACTATGTGAATGATCTGTATCTAATCCTTTGAAATTAAATAATCTAGAGTTTACTGGAAGAGTCTGCCCCGCACCTTGCGAGGGTGCATGCGTTCTAGGAATTTCCGAACCACCTGTGACAATCAAGAATATTGAGTGCGCCATAATCGATCATGCGTTCGAACAAGGTTGGGTCGTACCTCATCCACCGACAAGAAGAACCGGACGATTAATTGCTGTAATCGGATCTGGTCCTGCGGGATTGGCAGCCGCTCATCAATTGAATAAAGCGGGTCATACAGTGACTGTATTTGAAAGAAATGACAGAATCGGTGGATTGTTGCAATATGGTATACCGACGATGAAGTTGTCTAAACAGGTTGTACAAAGAAGAGTCTCTCTGCTCGCCGCTGAAGGAATCATCTTCAGAACGAATGTCGATGTAGGAAAGAACATTACAATGCAGGTAAATGAGCGCATTTGACAATTTTTTACAATATTATGTGTACAATCATAAGTATAATATAAACCGGAATAACAATTTTGCTAAAGTATCTAAAAATAATAAATAATTAGATACAGAAAATAATGTTAGATCATTAAAATAATAATGTATGATGCTCAAGCTGATTGCTAAAAGTCAAAATTTTTTTGTAGTATTATTTTGATAATCCAATAACATTATTTTCAGATTTGTATCTAGCTAAATTTTTAGATTTCAACAAAATTGTTCTTTCCGTGTAACAGAAAAAAATTGATAATATTTTTGCTTATATTTGATATATTTGCTATATAAAAAAATCAGTTAGCCTTGTTTTATTTTTGTTTATATTTGCACAGATATCATATGATAAATTCATCATATGATAAATTATTTTCTCATTTCTATAATGTTTATATATTCCCACAGATTTCCTACTTGTACTTATCTTCAAAATTTATTTATATAATAATTTTCTGATACTCATGCATATGTATATTATTGCAGGAACTTCAGGAACAATACGACGCAATTATGTTATGTACAGGCGCGACATGGCCTCGTGATTTGCCGATTCCAGGTAGACAGTTGGAGGGAATACATTTTGCAGTAAGTTTTCTAGAGCACTGGCAAAAGAAACAAATGGGTAATGCAGCGCCCTTAGATATGCGGCTAATAGCCAAAGACAAGAACGTTATCATCATCGGAGGCGGGGACACTGGCTGCGATTGTATAGCAACCTCACTACGTCAGGGTGCAAAGTCAATTACAACTTTTGAAATCTTGCCCGAACCACCAGTCCAGAGGGGCAAAGATAACCCGTGGCCTCAATTTCCGCGAGTGTTCAAAGTCGATTATGGTCACGAGGAGGTATCCCTGAAATTCGGCCGAGATCCGCGCAGATACAGTACAGTGAGCAAGGAATTCTTGGATGACGGAAAGGGTCACGTGAGTGGCATCAGGACGGCGACCGTAGAGTGGCGGAAAGACGAGAATGGTCGATGGAAAATGGAAGAAGTACCAAATTCAGAGAAAGTGTACAAATGCGACCTAGTATTGCTCGCAATGGGTTTCCTTGGACCCGAGAAGTACATCGCTACGGAAGTGAACACCGAATTGGATGAAAGAGGAAACTATAAGACTCCAGTCGGAAAATATTGTACTAGTTTACCCAAAATATATGCGGCAGGCGGTTAGTAATATATATATTATTACACAAGATATAATATTATTACACATTATATAAAAAAATTTTTTGTTTTTTTAACCTATTATTTATCAACCAAAACATTATCCATATCTTGCATCGTACTTAGTATCGATTATAATTTAAAAAAATCTTATAATTTTATTTAGTTACATTAATTCTCAGAATGTCCACAAAGGGTTAGCGTAACCTCCCGATTTTCATAGTTCAGATGTTTTTTCCAATCCCTTTTCACTTATTGCAAAATATCTTTTGTGCTACAACATTTTAGACTTTTTAACTCAAAAATTCTTTTTTTTTTCAGTCTTCAAACGAGAGATTAAAAAAAATTAGTTAAAATTGATGCACTACAATCTGAGATATAAGCAAAAGAAAATGCTGGGTTACAAATACCTAATTTTAATGTTTAATTTATAACTTTAATTTATATCTTGTACTTCACACAAATTTTTTATTATAAAAATTATTGCATCAGTCAAAATTGTTAGTATTATAATCTTCATATTAATTGTCTAAATTGATTTAATAATTGTGACTTATAAAGGCGTGAATATTATATATGTTATATGTTATATATATATATTGTTATATGTATTTTTGTAAAATAGATTGCAGACGTGGACAGTCTCTAGTAGTGTGGGCAATCGCAGAAGGTAGATTGGCAGCAAAGGAAGTTGATTTAGCCTTGATGGGAGAAACCGGCCTTCCCGGAAGCGGTGGTGTCATAATCGGCGTTAGTGCTTAAGGACCTTCACGATGGATGGTCTTCCAATTAAAACAAGAAAAGATCCACCGTGTACGCATACCGCGAGGAAAGAGTCATATCGACTATTAGAAGGCAAAGGAAGAGTCCTTGGAGATCCAAGGATGCGAAAAGTGCTCCAGGATCCGAGAGTGCTCCAGGATCCAAGGATTCGAAAGTTTCACGAATCCAAGAGAGATATAAGCCTAGAATGTAGAGTTCAGAAAGAATCTGAAAGGATGTAAACATTCGGAAATCCGCGAATTCAAATTATCAATAATGATTCATAGCTCCTAGAATATAGAGATCAAAGAATTGTCCTAGGACTAAATGCTTTTAAAATTTAAAGAATTGAACATCTAAAGATCTTGAGAACCTAAAGATGAGAAAATTCGTATGTTCGAATTTTATGTAACATCTACAAATTAGATCTTAAGGTTCAAGAGTTCGAATATTCTAACAACGAGAATATTAAAAAAGCAAATTTCGGTTTCCACAATTATAAAAATTGAAGAATGAAATATTTCAAAATATGAAGAAATAAAGGATTATATTGATATATGTGGCATCAACATTACAAGAATTCAAGAATCTTTCAAAAAATTTTAAGAAACAAAAATTTAAAAATATGACAACTATATCCAAAAAATTGAAAAATTTTATATTTAAAAAATTTTTTAAACATACCTAACTTTATGTGATAAAAATCTAATAATTTCAGATATAACTGCAAATAATTTGCAGATGTAACAGTTCTAAAGATTAAAAAATTTAACATTAGTCAAATGGAAAATAAGAAATCTAAGAAATTTTAGAAACTTTAAATCACAAATCTACAATTATTGCACATTCAAAAAATCTGTTATATTTATGCTACGACAAAACTGGCAATTTCAGGAATTAAAGAGCATGAAATTCGAGTATTTGCAAATCAATTAGTGATAAGTAAGCGATTAGAAGCATTCGAGGATTTAAGGATTGAATGATTCTCAAACCTCGATCTAAGGATGTGATAATCAAGTGAGAAACGAGAAACAAAGTAAGATAATTTTTGCGGCGCGAATTTCTCCAGATAACGGGAAATAAATGTAATTTCTTCATAACGTAGTGGAATCGTCTAAGCATCTCGTTCGTCCAATTAGAATTAATCACACATGAGAGAATTAGAGCTTTGAGTATACGGAAAGATACTGAAGTGAGCTGATAGCAGGATCTGACATAACTACACACATGAATTTATATTAGACGATACTTTGCCAACTAAAATGTTCTTTTTAACATGCAATTGCAAATCTATTATTTTAACAATAAAAATAAAGAAAGATATGTTCAGTAAAACATTATTTCTAAAAAGTATATCTATACGAAACTTTCTGACGTTTTAATTCTCCGAATATTCTCAATTATCTTACATACAGTTTAGATACTTTAAATACAATTATAAATTCATTTTCCTTTATGGGACAAAATTCAAGAATCGATTGTAATGAAGTTCATGTGTAAGTACAAAAAGTATTCGTATATAACCATTTTTCTTCTGTATGTTTTAATTAATAATTAAGAATGTAAACAAATCGTAAAACAATACAGATCGTTACATAATAAAATAATATTCATTCATTATCTTTGTTTCTTTGAATCTCATTTTATCAATCAATAAATATATGTCATCTAAAAAAATTACTAAAAAGATATAGATGTTAAATATATGTAAAATATTTAGATACATAAATATTAATATTGTGTTATTCTGATGCATTGTTTATAAAACTACATCTGGCAACATATATTTGTAACGTTTATTTTATTAGCAGTACGGTAAACATCTTTTTTAATTAAAGATCATAATCTTTTAGTAAATTTTATATTGTTTCTTTTTCAAAGATATTAAAGAAAATATTAAAAAAATAAATATTCTTTAGAAAAAAATTATAAATTTAACGAAAAATAATTTGCTTTAGAATAATTCATTTAAAAACTACACTTATTTTTTTTTAAGGATAAAGATACAAAAAATTACAGAGATTTGTCTACATTTTTTTTTAATGTGATCAATTAACGCTAGCAAAATAAAATAATGGCATACGAATACTTTTATAGTACATTTATCTTTTATTCACTTTCAGTATACGATTACTAGTATTTTTAGCATTCTTAGGCATTCGCCTAAGTTGCCTAATGTATTATTACAATCTGCTTTCTGCTTATATTATCGATAAAAAAAAGTTACATGAATATTATTAAAAGATCATGCTATAGTATAAATAATAAGAGGACAGTGTAGCACTTATATATGTCGTTCACTGCAATTTAATAATAATAATAATTCCGTCAATTAATTCACAGTCGAATTTTTGCAAGCAAATAGGACACGGTCGTTTAACCCTTTAATCGCACATAATTATGATTAAACTTGATTATAAATTGAGTGCTTTTGAATTCTGTTAGTAAAATAATCATGGCACTCTTAAAATATAGTTTTAATTTATTAAAATGCTCGAAAAAGCAAAAGAATTAAATAAATAAAAGAATTAAAAGAAGAAAGTTTAATATATTCTCCATCAAAGATGTATATATTTCAAATATAAACAATATTCGAAATTTATACAATAATATATTTATGTAAAGAATTACATATTATGTAAAATGTTATACATTTATGTAAAAAATTATTTAATTACTTTTAATTAAATATTGAATCGAATAATTATTTAAATTTTAATTTTTATATAATTGTAAATAATGAATTCATATTTAAGTTTAAAGAAAAATAAAATAAATCAACAATATCGATTAAAGGGTTATTATCGATTTTAATAACTTAATCAATCGTCTTCAATGCTTTTATGAGGTGAAAATATCCTAATGAATTGCGTTTATATAAATTGCAGTTCCACTTTTATGCGCATTCTATCAAGAAGACAACATTAATGCTTCTAATCACGTTTTTGTAAAATTCACAGTTCAAAAAAGTTTCAAAAAAGAAAATATATAGCTAGGCCTTAAATTAGAAATTTACCGCTAAAAAGTAATTTATTATCAACGAAACAGAGCTAACATTTCATACTTAGACGCGATTTATTTCTAATGCAATTTATCTTTTTATTGATAGCCTTGTAAATTTCAATACATACAATATCTTGAGACAATAAAAATATATATTGAATGTTACGAGCAACATCACCTTTGGCCTTTTGTTTATAGTAATTTTCTAACCCACTTTGTATATACACATATAATACATATAACACATATAATACATATAAATATTCTACATATCATATTCTACTAAATCTTCAACAATAACCAAATTTAATTTAAATCAATAAAAATTAATTTTATTTTTCTAAGAACAATTTTTGATTGTAGTTCACAGCGCATTTATGCTAAAAAATTAGCATAAATGAAAAGGACACTATATATACATCTATCGCGTGAATTTCTTTAATAATAAATTCCCTAATTCGATTTTTCTAAGCTGTCACTCATTCATTAAAAATGAACGTAGATATAATCATCGTATTTTTACTACTGGCTTTTACTACTCTTCAGGATTTTATCAAGGTTAAAATAGTTCTTGGAAAAAAGAATCAAAAGAAGAAA
>Ga0157363_1004975_pt1 | contig 12361 bp, 8 predicted proteins | sample AttsexASBM1_FD_111477 | JGI IMG/M metagenome (GOLD analysis project Ga0157363, IMG submission 111477) | Fungus gardens microbial communities from leaf cutter ant in Ribeirão Preto, State of São Paulo, Brazil - Atta sexdens ASBM1 | ecosystem: Host-associated > Fungi > Mycelium > Unclassified ...
ACACACACACACGCACGCACGCACGCACGCACGCACGCACACACACACACACACACACACACACACACACACACACACACACATATATATATATATATATATATATATATACACACATATATGTAATTAAAGTGGAACGTCTGTTGAGAGAACATACGTTTCCAGTTTGCTGCAGCGTTTAATTAAATCGCTCTTAGCCATATATAAAGATTTGTATGTATATTTGCATAACGTTATATTAAGCACATGGGATTAATCCTGAACTCTGTTTCTGCATACATTACGTGCGAATAATGAAATGACACGTCTATAATTTTTATCACAACTTGCATCATATAATAATGATGACCGTAAATTTTCATTTTTGAAAATGCTATACATATTAGAAGTATATACATATTAGAAGTATTAAAAAATTAATTCCGAATTTTTACTACCTTGTTTTCTTCGTATTCACTGCCTTGCATCTGCAATACTACTCTTTTTAATTTTTTTCTTGAAAAGATTTGTGACTATATGTTTTATGATCACTGTATACAATTACATGCCCTCGTCGATTTTGAAACAGGGCATCGGTCTTCCTCCGGTGTAGAAAGTGACGCCGATAGTGAGAATTTGCCGCCAATTCCGGTACAGGGTGGCGATTCATTGGGCAGCCCCTACGAAAATGTTCGTCCGGAGGATGATCTTTCCCCCGCGGAAGGAACGTCGCCTACTCAATGGCAGTTCTATCATAAGCCTCGGGACGACGATCGTCGCGTTTCCGGTACATCTGTCATGTCATTGTGAGTATTTTCTTTTACATTCTTTGCATGTTATTCGTTGCAATATTTTTTATAACGCATATATCAAATCTTTCCCCTATTTCCTCTTAGTGATTCTATGATGTTGTGATGGATAACGATACATAACGATGCTTGTAGAGAACATCTAGTACAAATAATGTGTTCATGATATTAGTAAGTTCACGATATTAATTCGGTAGTAAACAAATAATTTACCATCAGAGAAATATTATGAGAAAATTATATATACATCTATATATGATTGGATGAAAGAGAGAAAGAGAGAAAAATAGAGAAATAACATGATATACCGACTATTCAAAGATAACTTCGATATATAAATATTTATTAGAATATATTGAATAATCTAAGAAATCAGTTTATATCAGAAATGCTTCTAATCTGTCAGTTTTTATTATTACACTAAGTGTAGTAATAAAAACTGACAGATTACAAGCATTTATTACAAAAATTTTTTTGCAAAAATTTTAATATACACGCATCGGACATTCATACATGTATTCTCATAATCATTTGAGAGGTTTGGGACTTCGCACGTAAAATATAGTGAAAAAGTATTTCTCTATCATTCAGACTCTATTTTCATAGAAGTCTCAAAGAAAAAAATAAAAGCTGCGATTGCATCGGGTAAGCGCAGAGGCTCGTAATATTTTGCAAAAAGGCTTCGTGCGCGCACAGCGGCTACGGCTATGCTTTAATATAGAAGATGTTGGACAAACAAAAGCGTAGACATGGACGGAACGCGGAGTGAATGAGTGAGTACCGGCCAAGCATTGGGATGATGACGGCTGGTGCTGGCGCTGCTGCTACCACCGTTGGTACCCGTAGGAGGTGGAGGTTCTCGAACCGAAAAGGGAACCTGGATATGGGGCGGTGCCAGGGGGAGAAACGCGAAGGTGGAGGAAGAGGTTGGAGGAGGTGGCACGACCGCGTGTAGCCCCAGCGCGTTAAGCACCGCTTGGCTTGGTTTAATTTTCCTGATGTAGGCAGGCGAGATGGTGGGTCCGACCGCCTCGTTCGCCCCTAGGTCACCCCCGCTGCATCACCCCATTGGTACTCTGTGCCAGTGCTACCGCTTTAGCTGCTAAGCCCGACTGGTTGGCTCGAGTACAGCGAGTGAGAAAGAGAAAGACGAAGACATAGGGCGATAGAGAGACGGTGAGGGAAAAGTGGAGAGTAAGGGAGCGAACAAATGAGAAAGAGGGATACGTAATATGTACGAGTGGAAGAGGGAGAAAGAGAATAAGAGAACGTGGGAGCTCTCGTTGATGTTCCGCACTTCTACCATCAATGTTTGACGTCGGTAGCCCCGGCTTGGCCGCCTCGAAATGAATCCATCACGTTAAACAATGTAAATGTTAGCCCGTCTCAGCATAAAACTAATAACCATTGCTCTCTCCCTCGTGTTATAAGCGCGTGGCCTCCGCAACCTCTCGGGGCCGCAAGCTCCTTTTTCGTTTCTCTTTTCCACATTCGTCGCGTTCCGTCCTAGTCGACGTGGCCTCATTAAAAAGTCGGCGCTTGTCTGTGAATGTCTTCAATTGAAGCATATTTTGTCAATGGAAGCAGCTGTCTTTTTTCTATATGTATACACACGATTTACATTTACATTTACATAATATGATTTTTCTCTTTGCTTTTGCGAATATTTTAATTTAGCATTCCGTTATTCGCAAATAATACATTTTAAATATTAAATAACATTAGCGTAATAAGATAGCGTATAATAAAATGCCGTATAAACATTAGTTAAAGTTTAATTTTATTGAGTGGCGTATAGTTGAATAGCAGTTATTTCAGCTTGGTCGATATACAAGATTATGTTGCTTCGCTTTGAATATGCGGTTGATTGTTGGTAATCGATAACGGTTGATGTACCGGGATGCGCGTTTCAGTGAAGACGAGCAGAACGGGGAACCGGTGAACGGAGTACGAAGGGTCCTCCAGCAGACAGAGGACTCCGACCCCAGTTCCGTCTTCGACAGCGTCTTTATGTCCCTATCCGACACTCTCAACTCTATAAATACTCTCGAAAGTTCTGACCAAACTCCTGAAGATATACCACAAAACATTACCAAAAGAACACCATTACCATCCGACACTACACGGTAACGCAAACATTTTGCACCGCATAGTTGCATTAAAAACAACATATAGTTTATAATATCGAATCAATGTTTCTAAAGGTAGTTTTGATTAAAGTAGCTTAATGCATGTACTTCATCTGTAAGACGTTTACCGAAAATTATATTCACGTACTTGATGTTGCTAAAGAATACTGCATAATATCTCAAACAAATACGATTTCGAGATATACTGTTGGCGCGCAAAATGTAACGACGTAGACGTGAGAAGTTTTTGTATTTCTTGCTGATTAATCGAGTGGAAGCGTACGTTTCCGACATTCTCGATCTATCGAGTCGATATATCATCAACCAATAATAGATAGTCGATTGGTTCCGCTGAAACCCCGAGTTTTGGTTGTACAGGGGCTCCGATAGCGGACTGTACCAAACTCCACCCGTGCCACGCGGCACAATGGAGGGTAGCTTCGTGTCGGAGGACCTGTCCTTGACATTGCCCACGGGATACGGGGGCAGAGAGTCCGACCAATTGAGCGTATCGTCATCCTCGAGCGTCGGCGGACCGAGCCCACGGGACCGTCGTTGTTTGCCCAACGATTCCAGCGCTGCCGGGATTTACTTGCCAATGGCACCTCTGTCCAGCTCGCTACACAGTCCTGCTTCCAACAATAAAGTCTCGGTAAGAGCCCCGGTTTATCTACATAAATTATGAAGAGATATTCTCAGATATAAACATATCCGTATCTGACGAAAGTTAAAGAGATAAAATTGCCTTGCACGCTTTTTCAAATCGCGCGAATTAATTTTTTCGGGAATATTTGTGAACGTGAAGATATAATTCAAACAAACGTCCACCAACGTGAAGAAATATTCGCTTCTTCTTCCGCAGCCGACGCCGCCCAAGAAGCCGCCTAGACGAAATCTTTCGGTGTCCCCGACGCACCTGCAAACGCAGATGTCTTTATCAGCTGACAGTTCGGTAGGGCCGAGTAATTACGAGTACTTGTTCTTGGCGCGCAGCGGTGCGCGAAGTCACATCGATCTTGAGCAACTGCAGAAACGGCGTGATCAGCTGCGACACGTTACGCGAAGCGTGGACCAATACGTGGAGATGAAATCGCGATTGGTTGGAACCGATGAAAAACGCGAGTCCAATGTGGAGCCAGTAGCCATAACGTCTATCTACGAGAACCGGCCGATCAAGATGCTGAATCCGCGAAGAAAATTACGCAGACATGCGTACGAAAACTACGAACCGGAGAATAGTCTGTGTGCCGACAAATCACCCTGCAGCGACGGTGACGTGATTCAGGAGCAAACGTTTGTATCGAGCGCGTTTCTCACCTTGAAGTCTTCCCAGGAGAGTCTTCTCGATGAAAGACGTGAGATAACGGATGGACAATCCGCGTCAGAGAGTCGCGAGGCCACCGACAAACGTCTTAAACGCGTGCAGATGATGCTGCCGACCAGTCCTACGCATTATGTTCAGCCGCCCACTCCTGATCATCCGCCGCCGTCCGCCATGCAAGCGGAAAGGTCCATCCATGAGCGCATTCGTCCGCTCAGTCAGGTAAGTGTTATCAGCGGTTATTACTCTACACAAGGTCAATATGTTGATGGATGTATAGTGCTAAATAACGATAGCGAATATAGAGTTAATTATGGTCATTAGTAGCGTGCAATTGCTACTTGATGTTATTACGAATCTAAAGCAACAATATTTTCAGTGTTTATTAAGAGAATCGCAATGATTGTTTTGTTTTTCTAGATATGTCTAGAACTTTTTGAAAAAAATCGTATTTTTGTAAAATAAAGTTCCTTTAGAAAATCACATTGGCAAGTTATGAATCGACAGATGGTTCTTAAGCGACTAACGTCATTTCCAATCTTCGCATTAACTCGAACGTGTGTGCATGTAAGATTCTTGATTCCTCACGAGAATTCTGCAGTTCATTTCAAATGGTATAGTGATCTCAAATGGGAGATCGCTTCTGCGATTTATCGCGCGGTACTTGGCGAAGCGTGCAACGGCGGCGTTCAACTTTGCATCGTCGACTACTACTTGGAAGTGCGGCAATCAGAAGATATTTATACATATGTGTATCATATGTCGAGAGAAATATCGAGATAGTGCCGTTAAAGACGCGTCAAATTGTGGAAACTCCGCGGAGAATACGGGGGAATTTCAAAGCATCGGTGATTTACCCGAAACTGCCGATCCTTTAAGCCTTTTCATGACATAAGATCTTAGCAGCGTGCGCTCGTTAAGGATCGCCATTAACGCTCTCACTTGACCTGGTGCCTTGGACAGTAGATAAGCAGTCGACATAGCGTCTTACCAGGTTACGTTTAATATACAAGCTGTGTTTGATCTGTGATGCGATTTACAAGGACTCATCCCTCTGCCTCGCTCGCTACCGCCACCGCTACCTTCGGCCTGTCTCGCTCGTTTACTGCCGTTTGCGCGTCGCCCTATGATCGTTCTGCTGTGAGACCGACTACGTTCAATTCCCATCCACCGCGAATGGATATCCATAGCACACGACGCAGCTTCCAGCGCACTTCTGCCTCCCTTCCTCTCCCTCTCTCTTTGCTCTTTCCACGGTATCTCTCTGCCATCCACCCCAGCTTCTCTCTGCCGTTCCCTATATGCATTCGCAATCCGTGTCTTTCAGTCAGCTATACACGCTTGACGAAATATTACACAGTGAATATATCCAGAAAGGAGTCGCTGAATGCGGCGAAGACGGCGAACTCGTATGCACAGTCGGTGATACCATATAACATCGCTTGCTTGGGAGATGCTCGATGTCTTCATCATGCAAATCGTCTATTTGATAGACATAGATACCTTCTTCTCGTAACATGCTTTGTACATCCTTTTCCTTCAATGAATTGTAAATCCTTCGTTCCCCGTTAGATTACTATAGGATGAGTCTAAACATATTTCCAGATTCTAAATTTAAATAAGCCCCAAAACCCAAAGATCTGTGTGTTAAACAAATATGCATTGGAAAATTCAATCAAGAAGGTATTTTGAGGAAGCTATTGAGGGCTAACTTAATATTGCTAATATCGCTAATAATATGATTTACGCGACTGATATCGCAATATTCGTCAGTCGACTCACGATAGTATCCGAGCGTATTCTCAATTCGTTGAACAGCTGATATGATTCGATGATGGAAATCGAACGCTATTACAGCGGCTGAAGACAGCATGCTCGGCAGAGGGTCTCCGTGAACCTGTCGGAGGAAGGACGAAGAGATGGGAGAACCTTCTACGGATGGTTGCTTCTCACCCGTCAACTTCCGCGAATCCAGTAGAGCGGCAGAATGCAAGACGCCGACACCCTTTGAATAATGAAGCCCTCGGCTTCTATGCCTGTCTGACTTCGCCTCGCGAACGCTCGTTCTCCGTTGCCATAGGAGAGAGAGAAATTCACGAATTTGTAGCGACGGTTTCCGGCTGTCTCCTCGAGATGTTCTCGGCGTTTTACAGATGATACCGCGAACGTCTGTCGGGCCTCTGACGTCAAATTTTAATTGCGTTAGAGCCTTTCTGGAAACGCGCGATGAAATAGCAGCTTGCCGTTTCGTAGTTTGCACTTAGTAAATCAAAACGCGAGGTCTCATTGAGTGGCATAACGTAATTTTCGGTGATTTAATACGTCTTGCTGTTAAACATAAATGACGTTACGTTGACCATAGCTTAAGTTAAGTTGATTATAGCTTATTATTTATATGTATAATATAATATAAAAAAACACATATGTAATTAAATATAAATCTATTATATAAACTGTACCAAATTGTAACTTTAATTATTTCAGTATTAAAATTATTCATCTTCAGTTATTCATCTTTCCTTCTTTCTCTTCTATTATCTTTTTTATAATAAAAATAATTTTTCATGTATAAAGTAATTCCGATGTAAACTACATTGCAATATTTGCAGGCAATAATTCTTTGCGGATCATAAAATTCAAAAGTGCTGGAAAAATCGTATTATATTTGTCATTTATGACTCGCCGTCAGCGGAATCGAAAGAATTAATGTCAAAAAGTATAGATTTTTATTCGAATAAATAAATATGCTTTAGGTTGACCACGCGTATTTATTTTCCCTCCGATTTACATGGCATATTTCTCGCGTGCCTGCGTGCGGACGTTTCGTTTCAATAAATTTTCATCGCGATAGGATTGGCTTCATTTTTCCATCGTGTGATTTGCCGCGACTCGACGCGACGCGGCTCACGGGGGAATTTTTATATCGACTGTAAATATCCGTGTATAAAATACGAATGTTGACAATTTCGTGATAACGGCGATACGCCCAGAGTAATAGTGGTCGCGGGCAAATTGTAAAACGCAACTGCCATAAATCCAACAACATGATCAGTACGAGTTTCACGGCAGTTATTGAAGGCTTGGAAACTGAAGCGTCGAAAAATGCCCTTTCCCGCAGTATTTACTACAATACAATACTGTAGCGTGTACTTTAAGCGTGGAATCTCGTTTCTTCTTTAAATGGCGCTGATTTGTCAATAGGTATACAAGCGAAGATCCCGCGACATGGAAACGGAAACGGACGAAGATCTGCTGCAATTTCCCACCGGTGGATCACTCAACGCATCAAGCGGTTCGTTGTCCAGCGTATCACTGTCCGACAAGAGCATGTCCACGGATAATGTCGAGGAATACTTCGGCGACGTGCCGTTTGCAGGTAAACAGCAACGCACGCTTGGCTGCACCGCATGACGCTTCTTTCTGCCCACGTGTACATGCATAACCGTTGTGTTACGTTTCTGTCTTTTTACCGTCTGTCTGAGACACCGCTGACGCGACGATTGGGACGTTTCTGGAGACGTGCACACTAAAGCAAATCTCTCGATTTTTCCCATTTAAAGTGTCGTTGATTCGTACTGCATTGGTGAAAACGGGCAGGAAGGTGTAAGGCGAACTGTGTATATATGTGTTACCTAAAAATCATGGTGTTGATGCTATAATAATTTTATATATAAAGGAATTAAATTACCTTCTTCCTCATTGTTATTGGTATTAACATTTATATGTGGTGTAACAGCACAGTACAGTTTTATTTCACGGAAATATTTGATAAATGAATGTAATAACGGCATGAAGACAGGAATCTATATTATTTTCATCCTTTTTTTGCATTCATTTCATTATCATTCGATATACGGATATATAAGAGAGATTGGAATATAATATAAACAACACAAAACCTATACTCGTATAATTAAATATATACATTAGGAGCAGCTGGTCTGCGTAAAAATATTTAGAAAATATATTCTAAGAATTATATTGTGTATATATATATATATATATATACATTGTTCGGCAATTAAAATTTATTCTAATAATAGTTTGGTATGTAATATTGATTACCCAAGTTCTTGCATCGTCAAGGAAGTTGAGATAAGAGGACTTCATAAAAGACATACTTTGCATATTATGCACAAACTACAAAGTATTAGAATTATTTGTGCGCATGCCCATATTTGCCGACATTTAATCCGCACAAATGATATTTATATTTTTATTATCAATTTTTACGGAGTATTTTATCGTACATTCGCCCCTTTGTAATTTCGTACCAAAACGAACCTTCCGAGTCTGCTTCCGAAAGAACAGATAAATCACGCGGGGTGGTTTTCTCCCCCAGAAAAGAGAACGTTCTGTATAGCGCGCGTAGATCTTCCTTGACTTGATCGAGCCGGACGTACTTTAGCGTCAGGAACATCGAAAAAGAAGTCCGAATTTTTCGTCGATCCTGTTTCGGCAGATCGGAAATAGTTCGTGATGTATTTTATTGAAAAATTTGTTCTATTTTTCTTTGATTTTGGGCGGCATCGATATAGAATACGGTCGGCGCATCTATTCTCCCGAAACGCGGCTCCGGTTTTCCTACGGTAACAAAATTTGCCGGTTCTGGATTTCAATCTTTGCCGACGCAAAGCGAAAGACGTGCCGCGCAAGCACAATCGTTGTGCAAAAAGCTAACGATCCGAGTTCGTTATTCGGGCTAGCCCGGTGCTCCCTGTTATCGATGGTTATTCCCGGTTAATCTAATGGATTAGGCGAAGTCCTTCGTAGTGGTAACGATAGAAATGTCGAAAATAGAGTGTTCATCGTATAGAAATGTTAGAGATATTAGAGATTTTGCGCATGTTACAATTAGAGAGACATATATGGTTCCTTAGATTGTATACTTGTTACAATATTGCGATGTATATGTACCGATAGTCGCTTACATATCTTCACTTTTACCTTCGCCTTAATATGTCAACAATGTATGCGGGATGAAACAGATTTCGACTGCGTTATATGTTACTTGATATAAGTAGTAAATAGCTAATCTATTAGAGTCTATAATCGTCGTATAAAATCTCTTTTTGAAAATATTTAATAAATCCAATAATTAATTACATATACGAAAAATAAGAATATATATTATATATAATTTAGTACGTTTATCTCGCATTATTAGCATTTAATGAAATTAAATTATTTTGTTTTGTATATATAATGCGTCTAATAGTTTTGATATTTACACAAGATTATTTATATGATCGATTATAAAGTATTCAACATTTGCATGTCGAATGTGCAGTTTAATCCAGCAAGTAATTATAAGAAAAGCTGTAAATGCTTGAGAGGAACTGAAATTAATGATTTAAAAGACTGGAAATTATATCACAGAGAAGAGAGTTTTGTTATGTTTTCTAATTAAAATTATATAAATAGATATATTAAAAAAAAGAGATATTCTATATATATTTATATATATGATGAATTGTTTGTACGTAGGTTTGGATTACCAATGTATTTTTATTGAGACATATCTATATTGAGAGATATACATATCTGATTTTGATATTCCTTTTTTTTTTAAAATATATATATAAAGTATACGATTTTTAAATATATCAAAAGATATTAATCTCTATAACATTGTTAGAATTGATAGATCTTCTATAACATTGTTGAATTAATATATCTTCTTTCCAATTAAATGGCATATCTTACGATAATAACAATATTAAATATCAACAATATCAATTGCATAATTTTTATCTTTATTATATACAAATTAATTGATATGCATGCAGCATACATATAGTATGATCATATATTTATTCATTCCAAGCGTAATAATTGCAGATTAATTATGAATTAATAAACTTAAATTGTGATTAATTCTGTGATTTTCTGATTCGAATATGCTTAGGACATGAGATTCTAAAATAAGAGCTAGTGTCATCTGGTATATTGAATTCGATCAGGTGATATTACATTATCTGATAATATAATATTATATCTTATTTTGTGACTGATTTAATATTTTATTTTGCGTCGAATGCTTCGTATAAATATTATAATGACTCAATCTCTGTGTATACGTATATAAAATTATATAAATATGCGCGATATATTTACATTTAAAATTTAAGCAATTATAATATCCTTCATGTGCTAATAAATAATTATGCTGCTATTGTATGCGATGTCTTGAGTCATTTTGTCGCTTATGTCTTTCCTCTGAGCTTTCGCATAATTTTTTTATCCTTCATAATGCCATTGTAGTTTGCAGATTTATTACCCTTTTCACTACAATCTTCAGTAATAACAGACCGGTCATGCGATCATACTTTAATATTTCTTTCATTTCCAAAGCTCCCGTCCTAAGTAAGATAATAGGATATGATTTTCAACATAACAAGATTTTCACACAATGAGATAAGTTTTTTAAATCATTTCTAATAAAAAGATCAATGAAAAAAAAATTGTTTGAATATTATATTTTATTTCAACGATAATGAACATTTTTCCTGTTGTTATCTTGTACATATTTTAAGAAATTATGTAAAAAACACATCCCATTTTAATGGTAAGTCCTCACACAAAATTTTATGCTAAAACATTTTAAATCCCAGTTTTCGATATACTTCCAATTAATCCAGAATGCAATAATATTTTCGGATTAACCCTGAAATGTGTAAATATGGACACTATAGGAATAACAACTTAACTAAACATGTTCGCCAAGGGGAAAATTTTTTTTTGGTATTAATTTATATTTTTGGCAAAACATTATTTATGATATTGTAAAGAATCGCGTTTATATCTTATATATGCATGTTTACGATTTATTTAACTTCTGTGGCTGCATACTCTGAATATTATATGTGATTTTTAGTGATCAACAGCGTGGTAGTCTTATATATCGTGTATATTTGTTATGTCCAACGTAAACATGAAGTGTGATTAAAACTCGTATGCAAAAACAGATACTACAATGTATTGTGAAAGATAAAAGTGGAGCAAGGTGAGTCTCCATGAATAACACATTGTTTTATCAGACTTACTTCGCTGGTCTATTCTTGTTATCTGTATATACATAATGACAAATTATGCAACTTGTGTACTTTAAGTTATACATTTTCCTCTTCATACGCGTGAAACAAGTTTTTTATTTATATAATATACGTGAAAAGAGCATCTTCCAAATCTACGTAATACGATTACGCATTTTTCTCATGTTTTATACGATTATACAAAAACTTAAAGTGGATATTTATTGAGACTTTGTCGGATATCAAATACGCTTCTTATCAATATCGTGTTATTCATACAATTTTCTTCTTGATAAGGGCACGATACTTATTTCCATTATCAAATAACTCAATTGTCCTAGGTTACATGGCAAAATTACTAACAGATTTATATCTATTTAGTTTTTTGTTTATATTTATTCATTACACACACACACACACACACACACACACACACACACACGCACGCACACACACACACACACACATAAAATCATAATAATTTATTATTATGATATATGCACATCGAGAAAATTATTGAATTCAGTAGAGAATTAATATATCACGTCTGAGAAATCTCTTTATAACTGAAAATCCTATTAATAATTATAATACAAATTTTATTACAAATTTTATACGTATTTTAATACAAATCACGTTGCACTTGATAGCTGGTAAGTGGACGATTAATATGGTGCTTGCAATAAGACGGACGACATTATGACATCCGGTAGGATATGTGTTACAAGCGAATATATGTTGACTATGCGTTCCCAACCGCATTAACTCGTAATAAGATACGGCAATTGCCCATAGGCATATATATGCGATCATTTCATATGGTAATTCTAACCAATACATGTTGCGAGAAATTAATTTGACATTAATAATTTTACGCATTTCTTTGCAAATTTCTAAAATGCTTATCGTTAAATTGTAAGTAATAGATAGATTATAAAAAGCAAGTGAATGAATAATTAAAATTATTAAGAAAAATAATCCTAATTTTACTTAAAGCAGATCCTGGTGCTTAATAATTTTCACATACAAATTTTTATAAATACAATTTTTAATTTCAATTTATAAATTGCGCCAATTCGGTTTGTCAAA
>Ga0157363_1004976_pt1 | contig 12360 bp, 13 predicted proteins | sample AttsexASBM1_FD_111477 | JGI IMG/M metagenome (GOLD analysis project Ga0157363, IMG submission 111477) | Fungus gardens microbial communities from leaf cutter ant in Ribeirão Preto, State of São Paulo, Brazil - Atta sexdens ASBM1 | ecosystem: Host-associated > Fungi > Mycelium > Unclassified ...
AACGGGAAACCGGATCGTCGAGAGATCCAAGTTGACAGGTCTTTGTTTATTCACGGTTTTGCCCACACAGCTCTTTTTTATTATGTCTCCTCCGGCCCTGCTGCTTGCCAACTTCTGGTGAAGTTCACTCACAGAACAGTCACATCCAGTGTTAGACGAAAAAAACGCTGGGTGCCTCCTGAAACAGGTAAATCCGGAGACCTAGTAGGGATTATAGAGAGATCACAATCTTATTACAATTGCTCTACAATTTCTTTGTGTAAATTAAAACAAATCAGTGATCTAACTCACTATTACCGACATTTATCTATCGCTAATCCACTGATTTGATGCAAATAAAGGCTTTATTTTACATTTAGTCACAATAAAGACCAAAAATACCAAATGTTATAGATTACCACTAAATATATAACTATAGGTTATGTAACAAGCTACTTAATGGCAAAATTTATTTTTTTTACGAAAGAATTATGATGTGACATAGTGGCTAAAATGATTTTAAAACAAAGGCATCCTATAGTTCACTTATGCAATCGAAGGATTATCCAGCGTATTACAGTGGATGAGCGCTATACTGCTTGACTCAGTTTTGATATAAATTGGTGACATAATTTTAACAAATTCACGAATCAATATTTGGATATCGTTCCAATCGTTCTTTTTGGAGGCAGTAAATGACAGATAAAAAGGTGACACTTACGCTTGACTCAAATGAGTCAGCCGTCGACCTGAATGTACTTAAAGGAACATTAGGCCAAGATGTAGTCGATGTACGTACGTTGGGAGCTCATGGTGTTTTTACCTTTGACCCAGGCTTCACTTCAACAGCATCTTGCGAATCCAAAATTACATATATTGATGGTGAGGAAGGTATTCTACTGCATCGCGGATTTCCCATTGCTGAATTAGCCACAAAATCCGACTATCTTGAAGTCTGCTACATTCTGCTAAACGGTGAAGTCCCAACCGCTGAACAATATCAACAGTTTAAAACGCAAGTCACTCGCCATACCATGATCCATGAGCAAATCACACGTCTGTTCCATGGATTTCGTCGTGATTCGCATCCTATGGCGGTAATGTGTGGCGTTACGGGGGCACTCGCCGCCTTCTACCATGACTCAATGGACGTTAACAATCCTCGCCATCGTGAAGTTGCCGCATTCCGCCTACTCTCAAAAATGCCTACTGTCGCGGCGATGTGTTATAAGTACTCGATTGGCCAACCCTTTGTTTACCCTCGAAACGACCTCTCTTATGCCGGTAATTTCCTGCACATGATGTTTGCTACACCTTGTGAAGAGTACAAAATTAATCCAGTGCTTGAGCGTGCGATGGATCGTATTCTCATTCTACATGCTGACCACGAACAAAATGCCTCAACCTCGACAGTTAGAACGGCTGGCTCTTCAGGAGCAAACCCTTTCGCCTGTATTGCGGCGGGTATCGCTTCATTATGGGGACCTGCACACGGTGGCGCGAACGAAGCAACCTTACATATGCTCGAAGAGATTAGCAGCGTCGAACATATTCCTGAATTCGTGCGTAGAGCTAAAGATAAAAACGATTCTTTCCGTCTGATGGGCTTTGGTCACCGGGTTTATAAAAATTATGATCCACGTGCTACGGTGATGCGTGAGACTTGTCATGAAGTCTTAGAAGAATTAGGAATGAAAGATGATTTGCTCGAAGTTGCTATGCAACTCGAACATATCGCATTAAACGACCCTTACTTTATCGAGCGTAAGCTCTATCCTAATGTCGACTTCTACTCAGGCTTGATTTTAAAAGCGATGGGCATTCCTACGTCGATGTTTACCGTTATTTTTGCTATGGCACGTACCGTCGGTTGGATCTCTCACTGGATTGAGATGCACGAAGAAGGAATGAAGATCGCTCGTCCACGCCAACTTTATACCGGTTACACAGAACGTAAGTTCGAGTCTAAGCGCTGATAATATTATTCATAAAAAAAAGGAGAGCTCTGCTCTCCTTTTCAAACTACTTCGCGTCAAATATCTCTTCTAACGATGCCTTCATTGGCGCACGATCGACTTTTTTACCAAACCAGTTATAGACGTTTTGCGCACCTTGGTTGACCAGCATATTTAAGCCATTCAAAGTGGTACATCCTTTGTTAGCCGCCTCACGCAATAACTTGGTTTCTGGAGGATTGGGGATAACATCAGCCACAATCATCTCTTTCTGAATCGAAGCAAGATCGATATCGGGGATAGCTTCGGCATCGTTCAGACCGATTGAGGTAGCATTAACCAGAATCTCGGTTTGGTTATCGATAGCCACTTGTTTAGTCCATTTCGTAAAAGAAGCCTTAGCTTTGGTATTCTCTTCGATAAGCTTAACTAAATCTTGACCGCGTTCTTCGTTACGATTGATGAGCGTGATGTGTTTTGCCCCGGCTAAGGCTGCTTCAACAGCAATAGCACGTGCTGCACCGCCCGCACCAAGAAGCGTGATATGTTTTCCTTTGACTGAAGTGATTTCACTCAGTGCTTCGATAAAGCCTTGGCCGTCAGTATTATAGCCGGTAAGCTTACCCTCTTTGATAACAACGCAGTTTACGGCACCAATGACTTTCGCCGAGGTATCAAGCTCATCAAGGTATTGAATCACTTCTTGTTTATTAGGCAACGAACAACTAAAACCCTTCCACCCCATGGCTATCGCGCCTTTGATGGATTGCTCTAGCTTCTCAGGGCCGACTTCACAGGTAATAAAGCGCGCGTTCATCCCTTCTTTTTGATAACCCGCCTCGATCATACGGACGGTAGGGTTTTCGCTACAGGGTGAAGAAAAAGACCCCGTCAGATCGCTCAGGAAGTTGATGTTTTTTGCCACGTGAAACTCCTTGTCAATTTAAAAATGGAACCGGTACCTTTTTGGATCGGTTTTTCTAAAGTGTTTAAATGAGTGTAGTCAATCTGCGCCAACATAAACAGCCTCGAGCTTGTGAGTGGTGAATATTCGCGCTGAAAAAACGTAAAAAAATTTTACGTAAAGCAGTTATTGTCATGGCCGTCGAGTCAACCCCCATTCGATCATATTCAATACTTGCTGCTGAGCGAGGGTCGCTTCACGCGCTTGCGCTAACGTACAATAGATAAAATGGAGCGGCTCTCGAGGGCGCAATTGGGCCAAGTGATAAAGGTCACACTCGATGACTTGTCCTATACGCGCGTAACCTCCAGTGGTTTGCGCATCGGCTAATAACACAACAGGCTGACCACTAGGAGGGACTTGAATAGTTCCCGGTAAAACACCGTGAGAAAGTAACTCTTCCCGATGCGCAAACTTTAGTACTCTACCTTCTAATCGATGCCCCATCCGATTACTTTGAGAGGTGAGAGTCCAACCCGTACGCCAAAATGCTTGCTGAGATTCTGTGGTGAACTGCTTAAATTCAGGGCCAGGTATCACTCGTACTCGGTTACCCCACAGTATTTGTCTCACTCCTACAGAACGCTCAAACTGTCGTGAAGCTGGACCTAAGGGTAAGCGATCACCATTTTGTAAAAAACGGCCATCAAAGCCCCCGAACTTAGCCGTGAGATCAGTACTTTGCGATCCCATCACTGTAGGCACTTCGAAACCGCCGCTAACAGCAAGATAGCTACGCATCCCTCTTAGAGGAGATCGCAGTTGCAATATTTGCCCAGCCTTAGCGAAATACCGCCAGCCTGTCGCCACAGGCTTTTCTGTTAACAGACTTTGGCAATCAGCCCCAGTTAACGAGAACCAACAGGATTGTTCGAAACGAAATTGTGCATTACCTTGCGTTATTTCTATCACTACTCGGTTTTTATCATTACCCACCAGCATATTTGCGGTTTGCATGGCAGGACGATCCAGTGCTCCGCCGCGCCCCACACCATACTGAGCTAACCCCAAGCGTCCCCCATCTTGCAGGGAGGTAGCAAAACCGGCTTTAATGACCGTCAGCATAGTCCGTCCTTATGTGGGATAAAACGTACCGTATCACCGGGGCGCAACAAAAATGGCGCTTCACGTTTCTCATCGAATAACTGAGATGAGGTCTGGCCGATGATCTGCCAACCTCCGGGAGAGGTCAGTGGATAAATACCCGTTTGATTCCCTGCAATACCTACGCTGCCAGCGGGTACAGAAAGACGTGGCGTTTTATGACGCGGACAGGCTAAACGCGGTGACAATCCTGAAAGATAAGGAAAACCAGGTTGGAAGCCAATAAAAAATACGGTGTAGCGTTCAGCGCAGTGCGCCTCAACCACTTGTTTAGGGGTCAGGCCAACTGTCTCGGCCAATGAGAGTAAATCAGGGCCCGATGATTTACCGTAAATCACTGGGATGTCGATACTTCTTGAGTCAGGGGTAAAAGAGGCTGCGGCTTTCCACCACGCTTCAAGCTGAGCTATCGCCTCCTCTTTCGAGGAAGGGATAGCATGTAAATGCAGAGTGAGATTATTCATTCCGGGGACAACTTCTGCCACTGCCGGTTCATGGCTGAGCTGCTGAGCTAATCCCCAAATACGCTGTTGAAGTAGAAGCGATACTGGGGGACGTGATTCAATTACCAAGGCTCTTTCGCCCAACATATAAAACCGCATCTCTGACAAAGCTCACCCCCTAATGAAGTCGACAGTAGGTATATGAAACGTAAGATTACCTTATCAGCAATTCGATGCAGTAGTAAGAAATAAAACCCTATTTTTGCAGGCTAGTTAGTATCTTAACTTAGACTGGATTATCAATATCGACAAAAGTGACCTCAAGACCCTGAGTGCGCGTTAACCATTCCCCCAACGCCTTTATTCCTCCTCGCTCTGTGGCGTGGTGCCCAGCGCTAAAGAAGTGTATGCCTCGTTCACGAGCGATGTGTGTTGTTCTTTCTGACACTTCACCGGTAATAAAGGCATCAACACCCGCATCGGCGGCTTGTTCAATAAAATCTGGCGCCCCACCTGTGCACCAAGCAATCCGGTTAATCATTCCTTTCTCATCGGGACCACAATAGAGAGGCTGACGTTGCAAACGTTCAGCTATTCGTTGCGACAACTGTTGAGCACTAATAGGCTGCTCAACGTGCCCCTCAAGTAGGTAAGTGTCGATTTCACCACTAACCGTGATATCCAAGAGTTTTGCTAGCTGCACATTATTCCCGACTTCTGGGTGAGCATCTAAGGGTAAATGCCAGCCATAGAGATTAATATTATTGGTTAACAGCGTCTTAAGCCGTTGACGTTTCATATTTTTGATCACTACTGGCTCATTTTTCCAAAAATAGCCATGGTGGACAATAATGGCATCGGCTTCCAATTCCACCGCTCGGTCCAGTAATGCTTGGCAAGCCGTTACACCGGTCACTATTTTTTGTACTGTCTCACGTCCCTCAACTTGTAAGCCATTGGGCGCATAGTCCTTAAACTGGGCGCTATTAAGATAACGGTCAATGTGCTGTTCTAAGAGCGTGTTTTTCATACCTATTCCTAACTCTAACGATTATCGATATTTTCGCGCCTGCTCGAATGCTTGCAAAGTCGCTTCCCGAGCTTGGCGATGTTCCACAATTGGTCGTGCGTAATCAAGTTTCTTATTTTGTTTATCCGCCCATAGCCAAGGTTCATGGATATTTTTTTCAGGTACATCTTTCAACTCAGGCAGCCATTGACGAATAAACGTACCTTCAGGGTCGAAGCGCTCACCTTGGCGAGTCGGATTAAAAATTCTAAAATAGGGCGCCGCATCTGTCCCCGTGGAAGCAGCCCATTGCCAGCCACCATTGTTGGCCGCTAAGTCACCGTCAATAAGCTGTTCGGAAAAATATTGCTCTCCCCAGCGCCAATCAATTAATAAATCTTTTACTAGAAAGCTCGCACAGACCATCCTTAAACGATTGTGCATCCAACCCGTTTTATTCAGTTGGCGCATCCCTGCATCAACGATGGGGAAACCTGTCTCACCTTTACACCATGCATTAAAATGTTTTTTATTATTCTGCCACGCGATATGGTCAGTCCAGGTTTGGAAAGGTTGATAACGACATAATTGCGGTTCAGCAACTAATAGATGACGATAGAAATCTCGCCAAATTAATTCATTTAACCATGTCGCCGCCCCACCGCTCTGTTCTAAGGCGTTAGGATGATCTGAAAGAATACGTTTTACACACTGTTTAGCGGAAAGTAGCCCGATGGCTAAGGCTGCTGATAAACGGCTCGTATCATCCTCAGCAGGCAGATCTCGCTGCTTAGCGTAGCCCTCCACCTTATTTTTCGAGAAATCACGTAACCTTGTTAATGCGGCGTCGTGGCCGACGGGAAATCTTTTTACGTCATATTCCCCGGCTTTGGTTGAAAACTTGGGTAATGTTGAGCTTTTTACGGCTGACGGGTGTTTGCGTTGATGAGGTAGAGCGCTGCACTCAATCTCATCGGTACTCAGTTTTTTCAGTACCGCGCGAGAAAATGGCGTAAATACATGATACATCTTCCCTTGTCCTGTCAGGACAGAGCCTGGAGAAAAAAGCGTCGAGTCAGTAAATCCTTGGCAGACTATGTCCTGTTGGTGACAGAGGGCTTCAATTTTTTTATCGCGGTTACGCTCGTTGATTTCGTATTGATAGTTATAGAACACCTTATCAATTTTATGTTTTTCGCATAATTGCATGAAATCCTTTTCAAGCGTTTGAAAGGTCGGCGTATTAATAATTAACAGCGGGATCCCTCTCGCTTGCAAATCCTGCTGGAGTATCACGAGTGCATCATATTGATAGTTAAGCTGCCGAGCGGAGACATTATGATGCTTCCATTGTTCCGGTGTAACGCACCATAGCGCAATGACTTCTGCCTCGTTATCCATGCAAGCGGCGGAAAGTGCAGGATTATCTCTTAAACGTAAATCGTGACGAAACCAAACTAGGTGTTGCTGCGACATAGTATTTTGCCTATAGATCGTATTCAATGAACCATGGGTAAAGATAACGTTGCTGGGCAAGCCAGCCATGGGGGGCGGCAGCTTGCATAGTGCGTAACGTTGTCTTTACCTCACTCAAGGAGACCTCGCCCAAGCGATATTGATGGATGAGTGCGGTAAGTTGTTGACGAGCGTCGTCATCAACTTTCTTACGAAAATACCCCTGCAGATGCATCACAACATTTGTATGATTTTGTACCGTAGCAGCATAGCGTAGCAGCCGCATAAAATGCTGACGGTATTGGTGGGCAAATTCATATAAGGAAGGTTCCTGCTTAATGTTAGCGATGAGGGGGCCAAGCTGCCGATAAGCGGGCTGAGAGTGAGCCAAGAATTGCATTTTATAGCGCGTATGAAACTCTATAAGTTTATGCGTCGATAAAGCGTCGCTAAGCAACTGATTGTATTCATGTAAAATACTTACCTGCTCAATAAAATGATTCCATTGTGCAGCATCAGCTAAATCATTCTTATTGATCACAGGTACGACATCGAGTTCTTCGGCCAGTAGGCTAAAGACCCTTCTAATTTTAGAGCTATCAGGATGGTCTGCTGGGTAATAGTTATCAATAACTACCCCGCAGAGGGTATCCAAAAATAATCCTTGTCCTTGGAACCATTTTTCTAAGTGAAACGGTGGTGTGAGAAGTTCATCGATACTTTTATGAGTTAAAGGAACATCAATGATGGATACGCTCACTGGCCCGGCTTCACTCTGAAAAACAGAAGGAAAATTGAGGGGATCAACTATAGCATCGGCAGGCCAGTAAAACCTCGCAAGTGTGAGCTTCATTCATTGTCATCCTTTTCAATCAACAGGCTAAAGGTTTGCCCTTAAGCAGTAATCACTATCTCAAAAGTGTAGCTAACAAATGAAAAAGGCGCCATTAAGGCGCCCTGTTCATCAACCTAACATTATGCGTTTTTCAGTACTTCACTGACAATCTCTACGGCTTCTTTCTCAATGCGTTGACGATGTTCCGCCCCGAGGAAGCTTTCACAATAGATTTTGTAAGCATCTTCTGTTCCAGAAGGGCGCGCCGCAAACCAACCGTTTTCAGTCATCACTTTCAGGCCACCGATTGGAGCGTCATTACCCGGTGCACGGGTGAGACGAGCAATGATGGGATCCCCCGCTAAGGTATCCGCGCTCACCATTTCTGGGGAGAGCTTAGAAAGTGCATTTTTCTGAGCTGAGCTCGCAGCGGCTTGCAAGCGGTTATAACTTGGAGAACCAAATTGTTCAGCTAGGTCATCATAGTGTTGCTGAGGATTCTTACCGGTAACCGCGGTAATTTCAGCCGCCAGTAAACACATGATGATGCCATCTTTATCCGTAGACCAAGCCGTCCCATCAAAACGTAAGAACGAGGCGCCGGCGCTCTCTTCACCGCCGAAACCGAGCGAACCTTCGTAAAGACCATCTACAAACCATTTGAAGCCCACGGGGACTTCAATCAGTTTACGACCAATATTCTTCACTACTCGGTCAATCATCGCACTGGAAACTAATGTTTTACCTACTGCAACATCTTGTCCCCATTGTGGACGATGTTGAAACAGATAGTTAATCGCGACAGCCAAGTAATGATTAGGATTCATCAGCCCCGCAGGTGTAACGATACCGTGACGGTCGTAATCAGGATCGTTACCAAACGCCAGATCGAACTGCTCGCGGTAAGCTAACAATCCCGCCATGGCAGATTCTGACGAGCAGTCCATGCGCACTGCTCCATCTTTATCAAGGTGCATAAAGCGGAAGGTCTGATCCACATGATCATTGACCAGAGTAATATCGAGCTGATAATGCTCAGCAATACGTTTCCAATACTCAATACCGCTGCCACCGAGAGGATCGACACCCAGATGTAAGCCTGCTTTCTTAATGGCTGCAAAATCGATCACCTCAGCAAGACCTTCCACATAAGGTTGGATCAGATCACACTGTTTTAAGAGAGGGCTAGCAGTCACGTCTGCTACGGAGAGACGCTTAACCCCTTTTAATCCACTTTGGATTAGGGCATTAGCACGGTCCTCAACAACCTTGGTAATATTGGTATCCGCCGGTCCACCGTTAGGTGGATTATATTTAATGCCACCGTCTTCAGGCGGGTTATGTGAGGGGGTGATTACGATCCCGTCCGCCTGAGGGCCTGCGTTTTTATTATGTTCTAAAATAGCATTGGAAATAGCAGGGGTTGGCGTATAACCATTATCACTCTGAATAATAACTTCAACACCATTTGCGAGAAGGACTTCGAGCACCGAAATCATGGCTGGCTCTGACAACGCGTGGGTATCTTTACCCACGTAGCAAGGACCGGTAATCCCCTGCTTTTTACGCTCTTCTGCAATAGCTTGCGCGATCGCCAAGATATGAGTTTCGTTGAAACTTTGACGAACCGCACTACCGCGATGCCCGGAGGTGCCAAACTTTACCGCGTGTTCCGTGTTAGATAAATCTGGCGCCAAGACATAATATTGAGCTGTCAATTGCGCCACGTTAATCAAATCGTTTTGCCCAGCGGGTTGCCCTGCTCTAGGGTGAGTTGCCATGAGTCCTTCTCCGGTACAATTATTTTATTAGAGGGTTCCGCAAACCTTATCTGTCAGTTCCTGCGGTAACTTCATTGTTTGCATAATATGTTCAACCATGCTGCACTTTCGCCCAGTATTGGTGTTGGTGATAACCCAATAAGGCGTACCCGAAATATGCTTAGGCTTGGTATGGTTGCCACTTTGTAATAACGTTAACTCATCGCCTGCAAAATAGAGACGCGTCCGCCCTTGCATGGATTGAGTCGCTTGTGCAAAAGCTTCGGCGTCCAGCTGATAAAGGGTGGAAAGGATGAGCATAAACCGATTAACCGCACGCTTTTGCTCAGCATACTCATCGGAAAGTAATAGCTCTCGCACGGCACGAACACGATCGACAGGCTTCTTATCAATTGACGCTTTCGCCTTAGCTGAGTCCCCCGATGCAATAGCTGCGGAGTCTGCCTCCTGCAATGCTTGGTCAGTGACTTTTAACATTCTGCGTAAAATCTCAGACGCGCTTTCACCAATATGCTGAGTATGGCTGGCGATAAAGCGATAAAGGTCGTCATCTATTTCAATCGTTTTCATTGTAGTCCGTGCAAAAAAAATTTGAGACTCAAGCTATTCGAATGAGAGAAGCATTAAGTCAATGTGATTATAAATTTAAACTGATATTGACCAACAGTTTTTAACTATTCTTCGTCAAAACTCAGATAATGCCTTAAGCTTTGGTCAACTAAGCGTAAAGGTCAATTTCATGATACCTTAACTTACCCTATTAACAGTAAGATCTTTAACGATGATTTTAAATAACCGCCTGCATTCTGCACAATTCGCTGTTCATCATCCTGCAATCCTTCTTATTCATGGCTTATTTGGAAGTTTAGATAATCTCGGGATCTTAGCGCGTGAACTTCGCCAAACCCATACAGTGCTGCAGGTGGATGTCCGTAATCATGGATTATCGCCGCGAAGCGAACAGATGGATTATGCATCAATGGCCCAGGATATCTTTGATACGCTCGACTCGCATCAGCTTAAAGAGGTTATTGTCATTGGGCACTCAATGGGGGGTAAAATTGCAATGGCAATGACTGCACTCTCTCCATCACGCATTAAGCAACTTGTCATTATTGATATCGCTCCCGTCAACTACCCGACCCGTCGTCATGACGCAATGTTTACTGCGATGGATGCTGTGACTCAAGCTGGAGTAAAGGAACGTCCCGAAGCAAAAAACATCATGGAACGTACCCTTGATGAACCAGAAGTCATTCAGTTTCTACTAAAATCATTCCACCACGGTGAGTGGCGTTTCAATATCCCTGCACTGTGGGATAACTATTCCACCATTTCCGATTGGAAAACACTCCCTTCGTGGAACGGGCCGATACTTTTTATTCGTGGTAAAAATTCTAATTACCTCGATGAGTGTTACCAAGTACCGCTGTTAAGGCAGTTTCCCCAAGCCAAAGCCTACGTTATTTCGGGGGCGGGACATTGGGTTCATGCGGAAAAACCCCAAGCAGTACAACGTGCAGTGCAGCGTTTTTTATCTATAACCAGATAAATAAACGTTCTACCTCGATTTTCTATAGCGCTGCGCGGTACGGTAGAGTATTATTGCGCGCTCATTTTTAGCAGGCATCTACGCAAGTTCATGATGCAGCAAAGGCTTAACTCTAAGACGTTCTGCAGGTACTTATTTTCTCATCATGGCAAAAGAACAGACTGATCGAACAACCCTAGACTTGTTTGCAGAAGAGCGCCGGCCTGGCCGCCCTAAGACAAGTCCTTTGACACGCGATGAGCAGTTACGTATTAATAAGCGTAATCAGTTAAGACGAGATAAAGACAAGGGCTTACAGCGCGTTGAACTGAAAATGCCCAGTGAAATTGTCGAAGCACTGAACACGCTAGCAGACCAACATAATATGAGCCGTAGTGAATTAATCGAGACAATGATCGCTTCTCAACTGGCGCTTAGCCGCAGCTAATTCGCACTCACGGATAAATCTGTGGACTTTACAAGTTCCGCAAGATTTTCAGGTCTGTTATCATCGTCGCAATCTTTATCCACCCTATTTAGAATATAGATTCAAGAGGTAAACCTCCCCATGGCAATCGTAGGCATCTTTTTCGGTAGTGATACCGGCAATACTGAAAATATCTCAAAAATGATTCAGAAGCAGCTTGGTAAAGAGGTTGCGGACGTTCACGATATTGCAAAATGTGCCAAAGAGGATCTTGAAGCTTATGATATAATGCTGCTAGGTATCCCGACTTGGTATTACGGCGAAGCCCAATGTGATTGGGATGATTTCTTTCCAACGTTAGAAGAAATTGATTTTTCCGGTAAATTAGTTGCACTATTTGGCTGCGGCGACCAAGAAGATTATTCTGAATACTTTTGTGATGCCTTAGGAACAATTCGAGATATTATTGAACCTAAAGGTGCGGTCATTGTTGGACATTGGCCAACTGAAGGCTACCATTTCGAAGAGTCTAAAGGACTCGCCGATGATAAACACTTCTTAGGCTTGGCTATCGATGAAGATCGTCAACCCGAACTCACGAATGAACGTGTAACAAGCTGGGTGCAGCAGATTTCAGATGAAATGCAGCTAAAAGAAATCCTTAATGCTTGATGGGGTTTTTCTACCATTTGTGTTACTGTAATAGGCGAATTTAAATATAAGAGGGGCTGCTCAATGCCCCTTTTAATAAAGCAACAGGACAATACTGCATGACTGATAACAACTCTGCACTGAAAAAAGCTGGTCTGAAGGTCACGCTACCAAGATTAAAAATTTTGGAAGTGCTTCAAGAACCAGAATGTCACCACGTCAGTGC
>Ga0157363_1004977_pt1 | contig 12360 bp, 4 predicted proteins | sample AttsexASBM1_FD_111477 | JGI IMG/M metagenome (GOLD analysis project Ga0157363, IMG submission 111477) | Fungus gardens microbial communities from leaf cutter ant in Ribeirão Preto, State of São Paulo, Brazil - Atta sexdens ASBM1 | ecosystem: Host-associated > Fungi > Mycelium > Unclassified ...
ACTTGCGTCTCTCTGTTCTCCCTCCTTCTCTCTCTCGCTTAACACATTGCGTTATAAATGCCCATTTGAACAACGAATTCAAGGAGAAACATGAAGATGAATACGAACAGCGTGCACTGGCGCGTAAATGATTTCTGCGTCAATTGGCACAGAATCTTGAGCGGATATTTCGAAAGAAAATAGTTTAAACAAGAAGAAACTTCAATTTCAAGCTACGTCAGAGAAGAGCAAACAAGAAAATGACCAAAAAAAATGTTAATAACTATGATCATTTAAATAAAATGTTTCAAATTCGCACAAAGTAAGAGTGTTTTTCGTCACTCCTGAAATAAACATCGATCGCAGAGACTGTCCTCTCAAAGGAAAGTCACAGTTGTAATAAGAAAGATATACACCCGAAACTTGAAATTAGCTTTAAAAGTAATTTTACAGGCAATCCGGGATCACACTGCTGTATTTAATTTAATGCAGACCGAGCATAATTATATTTAACTTATTTAACTGTTGTAATTGCGATCTACCAAAGGGAATCAGTTTGAAGACGCTACTCAAATTGTCTCGCTTTTAAAAAATATTATAATTTCTGTTTGATTTTCTAATCGTCCTTCGAAATTAAAAAAAAATATATAAAAAGTGTACATACTTTTAAATTATTTATGTAATACACACATTTATGTATAATAAGCTATAGTAATGTAAATCATTTAAAAAGTGGAATAATTATACTTCATATATTTATTCCACTTTTTAAATTAATACATTGATGATTTTATGTATTAATATCATGTTTCATATATTAATATTTATTAATTCATTTTTCGATTTATATACATAGAAAATATAGAACAGCATTATTTATAAATAAATTCCCTTCTGTTATAAAAATATTTAATTGATTTTCCATCATATTAATACATACAAACGTAAAATTTTCAATTTAATGAACAAATTCGTTTTATAGAAAAAGAAGAAAAAATGTACGAGAAGGATAAGTAAATACAACTGCAATATAATTGCAATCTACGAAATACGTCCAAAATTAATTGATGTTTATCAGAATATGAAATAAGAATTAGCTCTTTTCATACCTGGACAAGAACGGAACCTACTGATACGCGCGATAACGCTGTGTTTGTGGAATACAATGTCCGTGAATGCACGCATCATCCGAACAATAATTCGCTTGTTCGATTGATTTCGACGCCCCACTTCGTCCGACACATGACGTCGCTACTGTGTACTCACGTCCGGTAGCGGGATATGTTTGCGCAAACCTGCAGTTAACTGCACAAACATTTCAGCCGCAACATAGCCCGATCGACAATAGGCCCGCAAGTCACCCTTTTTGCATTAATAATATTAATATTCGATAGAAAATGTTACTGAAGCAGTATGTTTAAAATAAGGAAAAACGATTAAAGAAGATCTTATAATTTTCTTAGCTCTTTGTTAAGCCTCTATTTAAAAAAATCAAATCAATTTGCTATCACCTAATAATTATTTCATAGAAATTATTCTTTTTTTTATTATATAAAATTAAATTTTGTGCGCATGGAGAAAAGAGGGTGCGCTTGCAAACAATCTTAAACAAAAATATTCAAATTACGAATTGACAAACACGTATATTCAATTCACGTACGATCCGATAAGTACACAATTATTCATACTATCAGTTTTGACTTCGCATAAACTCTTTTCAATCAAATATTGATCATTTAATACAATAATGATTTGCTTTTGACACAAACATAAATATTTCTACTGATAATTATACGTGTTTAATCGCGAATGAGATTAAGAATTAAATTTTTAATATCGCAAGAAGATAAAAACTTTTTTCATTTAACTTGTATTTACTTCGATGAGCAACCTGAGGCCTTTATAGCTCGAGAAATAGCCAGGCTTTTATAACAGTTAATGTTTCATGTTGAAGCAACGTTTTCAACAACAAGAATAGATAGTCTCTCGAAGTGACTAAATTTTGTTGCGCACGTTTGAGATCCGTGGGAAAATAGATCCCACGTTTCACCGACATCATGATACGTTGATGGAATAAATGCAAAATTGTATGTAAACAAATGCATTTTTGACATGCCATACTCCAATGGAACGTTCTGCATTTGTTTACGCACAACTTGCTCTAAATTTGCGTAAAACTTTGTGTATAGGATTCGATGGAATGTAGAACTGAAACTCTGCTATTTGAGCAATTCGCTCGCTGTTATGAACGATGTTTGCGGCGCTCTCCTAATATCACTATAAGCTTATGAGCTCAAGCAAGTAATGCTCGTCTAATAAATGGCACCTGATGAAAGGATTGTAGATTTTGGTAACTATGGCAACGAGCTGTATGCCAATCAATAGGAAAAGAGGATTACATTAGCCTCGTCTTTCGGCTACTAGTCTCCTTTCTCCGATAGTTTCTTGTTAGAACTTCGCTGAGAAAAAGATTGCTAGGAGTCAGATTCGATCGGAAGTGACCATCCGCAACATCGAACTGACAGTTTGAGATCTTTCTGTGAAAAATAATAGAAGTGTCAAAAATATAAAAATATGAATATTAATAACACTACAGAATATTTTAACAAGAGCTATTTTTCAATATATAAGTAGTCTTGTTTTTTTTCAATACTCTTGATAGAAAAATTATATATAGACAAAATGTTTTTGTATTTATTATAACAAGATCAATTCATTTATTATTTATATAATAAATGATATGGCTTTAAAGAAGATTCTTCGGAGGCAATTTCAGTATAAACATTCAAGTCACGATCATACGAGGGTATAGGAATAAACCTATACCCTCGTATATACGAACGTGCCAAATGTAAGCTCTCAATTGAAGATCATGTTATATCAAAGAATAAAATATAGAACAATTTTTTACATTCTTTCTAGAAAAAGTATTTTAATATTATGAAAAAAACAAAAATATTTTACGCTTAATAAAATTATTGCATGCAAATAATATAATAGATATGCGTAATTTCACATTTATTTCATAATTCATTTTACACAGCTTTAGATTCTTCGGAAAAATGTACAAATTATAAATGTACACGTCTTAAAAATCTTAATTATATTTAATAACACGTAAACAAATTCTAAATAATTTTAATTATAATTATAAAATTTAGAAAATGTCAATGTAATATATTTTCGAGTCTGAATTTCTCAAATTAATTAAAGAGAGAGAGAAAGAGAGAGAGAGAGAGAGAGAGAGAGAGAGAGATTGAATAAAATTAATATTACTTTTATTCAATTAAAAAAGAAGAGAAAAAGAATATTTTCGTCTTCGTATCTATACATGTACAAGATTGTTCATGGTATATTGTGGAAGCAGAATATTCTTATCTCATTTAAAAGAATTTTCAGTAATCATTTCAACATTTATAGAATCAAATATGTTCATATCTCATCGTTTAATTTTAGAATTTATCGCTATTAACGATTATGAGTTCCAACTTAACGGAAATAAATCTCAACTAACTCCAAAGTAACTTCTTTACGCGAAACTTGCACTGTCATCATTAATGTTATAATATTTCGAACAAACTGAGCCTGACATTATCAAATATGTCCTACTCAGAGAACGCAGGCGAACCTTATCGAGGCAAAGTTTCCAGTCTCATGCCCTCGAAAAAGAGTTCCGGCCTTAATCGCGACAAGTTTGCTTATGTCGTATGCATTTCTACAAAGTTGCCTCGACTTCTGTCACACGCTTTTCCATCCTGACGACACCCACGTCTGGTCGCGATCTCTTGTAAATCCGTTGAACCCCGTCGTTTATCTTTTCGAACAGATAAGTAAGCCGGTGTGGAAAATGTCACGAAAAAATCGAGAATGAATCGAAGGAGAATAGAGTTTTAGCTTTAAAAAAATTTTATTTTCTAGAATCTCTTATTATTAGTTTCGGCAAGCTAAACTATATCACAACAACGATCACATTTTACGCGATACATATTTTAATTTTAAATCGATGGAAATCAGTTTTTCGAAAAATTGAGAAATCACAGTAATGAATAGTGCAGTCTAGTGGAGCGTGATATGATCATGATATAAAGGCAACCTAATTGATCTCCCGGGTAACGAGATCCCGAGTAATAAATCGGTAATCCAAAAATCCGTAATGTGATGAGTAGATGAAAGCGAAGATGCATAGTGGTCGGCCTCTCAAAAACAAAAAAGATTACAAACAAGATTACGGGTGACAGTAGAGAAGTAAATGCGAATAAAACGAATATAGAGAAAAAATATAGAGAGAATATAAAAAAGAATACAGAAAAATCGAATATCGAGAAAAAATTTGATAGCCGAATTACACAGCGCGCGAAATCGCTTTTTGTCTATGAATATTGCTGTCTTCTTGGAAACATAATCCATAATTCATTACAAGCGAAAACTCGTCAGCTTAAAATTAATTGAATCGCTTTTTCCACAAACTCAACGAGTCATTTAAATTGCGAACCGAGTTTTTATTGACGACTTGTCTGAAAAGCTTTTTTCGATATAACAATCATTTACCAAAGGCTATAGAATAATTATAAACTAAAAATCTAACTTTTACTATTATAATTAGATAAAATTATTCGTGATTAATCTATCCTTTCACTTACAAATCCAAATAAATAATCTAATATTATAGAATATAAATGCAATCTTTTCGTATTTTGTTATATTTTTCTCATTTTTATCACTGTTTGTTATTATCAATATTGTCATTATTGTTCTTATAAATATCATAGGAAAAGTCATCGGATCTCAGTTTGACGTTCCTATTATAGGACATTATTTTGCATTGAAATAATATTGTCGTCGTTCGCCATTCGTCAATCATGAAGAAATACATTTTCAAGAAGGGATCGTGGACGAAAGATGATAAGCGCTGCGAAAGAGGGTATTGTGCTCAGATGACGTCCCACGCGGCTCCGTCACCTTTTCCTCGCCGAGAAATCCAACATCATGTCACCCACTTGTCACAAGCAGGCTACACGCAGCCGCAAGTAGTTCGTTGCGAAATGCTAAATACCGTCGACGTGCCGCGCATCTATTTATAGAGCCGACACGATCGATAAACACCCGCTACAGAATAGAGCTAGCGACTAAAGAGAGAGGAAGAAAGAGAAAAAAATATTAGAAAAATGGAAATTAAAAAAATGAATGAAGAATAAGAAAAGATGAGAGGCATAGACAGGGAGACAAAAAAGAGAGAATAAAAAGAGAACGAAAAAAGAAATAGAAAAGAATGAAACGCTGACAGACGAGAGAAAACGGAAGTAGAACATGTTCTGCTCTTACGCTTCACTACTCTGGCAATTTTGATTCACCATCTCTCTGGCAAACTTAATCAATAACTTTATTCCTGAGATTCGACATCGACGATCTTTTATCGTCTGATTCTTATTGCTAGAATACGTTTTTTATTTGAAAGGATATGCCTTTTTCTATGATAACATAAATACGATACGACGACATGTCGTACACAACGTTTCATAACTATGATCCTACTTTTAATGATTCTTTAATCAATTTGTTACCAATTTTTTCTTAGCAGAGATAAGTTCTTAATTTTTAATATAAAATATACGTGAAGACTGTGTAATTTTGCTATCTACATATTCATTTTCTTAAAAACACTTTTGTTTCAATTTCGCACGTAACTTAACAATTAGCAGTATAGATGTATAGATGTTATTGTTAAAAAAGGATTGACTCTAAAATAAATAAAAAATTTCTCACAAAAACAAGAGTTAAAAAATTATAAGACATAATATTCCTTATATTTCACATAATTATGTATTGTATACATATGACATTTTTATTTATCTTGATTATCTATTTTTCTGATATATATATATATATATATTGTATACACATCATATTTCACAAAACTGCAGTCCAAATAACGCCCCACATCAAATTAAATTTAGTATCAACTCATTCCATATAGTATGCAAAACAATAAAAAATTATTTTTATGAGAATGTTATCAAAAATAAAATTGCAACCTTTCTTTTCGATCATAGATGCTTCAACGAATGATATAATAAATGAACTTTATTTTTATCATTCTTGACTTGATAATATTATCTCTTTTTATATATTAAGATTATATATATGTATCAAAATTTTCTTCTTTATAAAAAAATTCTTTCTATTAAAGATCATCTTTATATATATAGAAGAATGCGAAACATATATACATATATATATATATATATGTTTCGCATTATTCTTTATGTTTATTTATAATTATAAATAAAAAAATACATATTCAGTGGTTTTGAAATACTTCAAATCAGGCCTATCCAATTTGAGCTCCGGAGTCAAAAGCTCATCGAAAAAATTCAATATGAATAAGATTTCGGAGACTATAAGGTATTGATACGCCTCTCAACAACAGTCCATGAAATCTTATATATTGAACTTTTTTACGTTGATGAGTTTTGGCTTTGGAGCTCAAATTGGACAGGCCTGCTTTAAATAAATAAAGTAAGTCTCAAAACATGAAACTCACAAAAATCGACTAAAAGTCTGTTTAAAATTAACAATATATACACGCTTCAATTGCAATATAAGTTAAATCAATTTGATGACGTTAATAGATTTCATATTTTTCATACAATATGATCTATAACTATATATATGTACATTCTAATATGTTCAAATTTCTATAACAAATCTAACTGACGAAAAGCAAAATCACGATCTCATAACGATATTTTCATTAGATATATATTTCCAATATTATTTTAATTTAATCTCTATCTTTCATCCTCAACATGGAAGTTGTATTCGCATTTAAAGTCCATGACTGTACACCCCAAAGGAAACTAGAGGAAATCAGTGCATGAAGTTTAAAATTCGAAATTAATTTTCTATATATAAATTTCGTTCTTTTTTAAGTAAAGAAACTTATGCAAATTGCTCCAGCATGCACATCTTCGAATTCTCCATTTAAATTTTTTTGATTCCTTATAAACTTTATTTCTTGTTATAAAAAATAAAGTTCAAAGCAAATTTTCTAAAGTTTCTGCTTTACGAATTATACATGAATGCACGTTTTACTCTTAATTTTAGCATAACCATTTCTAGTTAATGTCTCTAATTAAATTAGATACTAATTTAATAAAAAAGAATTACATGTAATCGTTTTGCTTCAATAAAAGACAATGAAATTTCTTTAATAAAGCTGTTAAATATTTTAATCAGCCAAAAGTGCATATATATTTATTTTTAAAAGATATTTTTAAATTCTTGTATCAACATAACATTTGACAAAACTTTTATATTAAAATTTTAGATAACAGCGATTCATAACTCGATTTCTTCTTGAAAGAAAAAAACATATCGAACAAGCGCAAAAATGTTTTCAGTTTAGAATCGAATAGTATAAAAATTGTTCGTGCTGTGGAATTCATGATAAAATTAACGTAGCATATTCTTTGTATAATGATGACAAGATTTGCAATTATGGAAACGGATTACGGCTCATTTGGTCAGCGTTTGTATGCGTGTGCGACGATGAAAATGACTTTGTATAGCGTATCCGACAGCATCTTGAACTGTCGGGTCACGCGGATGGAATCGATATTTGCGAGCGAGTCGATACCTCATGGCAAGGCCACGCTACGACCCTTCTACATTATTGATGCTTGACGGACGGTCTTTGTGGAATGGAGTGTCCCACTGTTTGCGGGTCACCAAGTCTTGGCATGACGACGGTGTCACGAGAGTTTTCTCGCTGTATGTTTTCTGCTGCTTGTTCTTTCTTCCTTCTCCTCTTCTTCTTCTTTATACCGGTATGTACCTTCTTATAGTGCACCCGGTTGCGAGATAGACAAGCACTTTTCATCATCGTGAAACACGCAATGTAAGGCGCGTAAAGACGATGAAAAAGCTAATTTTATACTTTATTTCTTTGGCACCAGACGGGGCGCCAGACGAATTTGTCTACTATCGACAACCTGTCTGCATCTTTTTATTACTTCCTTTTCAGTACCATTGAATCTTTTCAGTATCATGCTCCAGTATGCATATCTTCAATTCTGCATTCTGCATTTTAATCTTTTCGATTCCTTAGAAACTTTGACATATGTACATACATACATATACACATGTAGATTTTAGATTTTATCAACGTTTAAAAAGAGTTTTATACACTTTCACTTTTGTGTAGCTATCTCACAAAATATCAAATTGATGCCAAATGGCACTTAGAACATTTTTTTTTCTTGACTTTGCATTTCTATTAAGATCACAATATCACTTAAATAAGTAAAGTTTGATAAAGTGAGATGAAGTGAAATCGAAGTTTCACTAAGTTTCTATAACCAAAAATTAGACTTAAAAGTAGATTATTTTCGGCACATTTGTTTCTACATATCAATGAAGTAATATAAATATATGAAAAATGAAGAGGTTGGAATTGAAATTTTTCTGTAGATATAAGTATTTAAAAATCAAGTCACAAGTTTGGCAGAGCTGTAGTAACTCAATACATTGATCGGGGCAACTTTTTCACTTCTAATTTTCACTTCTAATTATTGCATTTACAACGATAAACATATCGCGCATTCATAATGATAAACAATGACATTTAGTGGTGGCTAAGTGTTCCGCACCAACAAACATCAACAAATTATATTTTTCTCATATTGTAGATAATAGTTTTTACAATAGCAAATAGTACGATATTTTTCAATAGCAAATAAGTATTTCTGTTCTTCTAGACAGGTCGATAAAATTTCATACTATGTTTCAATTAAAGATTTGCATAAATGTTTCTTGTGAGATAATAAAAGAGTTTATCGGATTTTCAGATCATGTTTTTTTTCTTTTAAGTTTTGTCTGTAGAATGCAAAAGAAGTACCTGAACATATTGAAACATGTAAATCGACAACATTAAACATTCATGACGACTTAAAGTGTTACTCAAATTTTAATTTTTCGAAATTTTTCGAATTCTATTCGTTTGATCGATAATTCATTGGATCGATAAGACATTTTTCTCTAGATAAAATTATTGAACTGTCATTTTTAAAACATTAAAGAATTCCTACATGAAAAGATTGTAGTACATTCAATAGTATATTAAACTTTAATTAAGAAAAATTATCTCTCTCAAAATTATATAATTTTATTTTCAGCTTCATTTGGCAATTGTATTACAAACTATTTAAGGACTAAAATTGAAGTAATGATATTTTATTTCGAAAGAAAAGAATTGCACGAAGATGATCCGTTTTTGCTATACAATCACAAAGGAATTTCTGTTCTAATTTTTCATCTTACTATTAATTTCGTTTTAAAACGACCTTTGTTCGTTTCCTAGATATAAGATATGGTTGAATGTTCTATCGATCTAATAATAACCAGAATCAGCTTTCCGAAGTGTGTCTAGCTATTTCCATGAAGTGGAATATATATAATCAAGTTATTGAAAAATAGAACGGTTTTATGAGAAAGGTCGTGGCAATTAATGATATTCGTCGATTTTACGCCGACTAAATATAACAATACGTCCACTGCAATGCGGAATTCGTGGGTTTCGTGCACAGAAGATTATAGTTGTATAGGTTTGTTCGTTATCTCGAGCGATCACAAGGCGCAGAAACTCGTTTATTAGTGATCTTTACTGTCACGCTTCCAACAAGTTATTAAATTTGTCAGACGTGGCTTAAATACACAATATTAATAAAAGAGTAAAAAAACCGCACGCTGGATGTCATTACCGAAAGTTATATTTAAAAATTCCTCAAGTTGACATAAATAAATATAAACGTTTCGGTCATCTTCAGTATGTAAAATAATTAAATAAATAAAATAATGAAGTCACAACAAAATTAGTTAAATAAACGCAGAACGTAAAATAACCGATTTTCCAGCAAGAGTTGAGCCAATGTCAATCAATTAATTGATCAAGTTAATCCTCATGTATTTGGTCTAATTAAGATTGCCGTGCACGAAATTCAAATTCTGACAGGAAACATGATGAATAAGATTAGATTAAAAAATTCAATTAAATAAAATAGAATAGTTGTATGAACATACCTATAATATCGAGCAAAGTTATGCGAAATTCAATGACAAGGAGAGAGAACATTTTTGTATGAAATAGCTTTAACGTCTGTCTGTGTCATAAATTGTAGTTATATTTACAGGATAATTACAATATATACACCGCACCTATCAAAAACTTAATTTAAGTATTATTTACTATGTTTAAAGTAAATGAATTATATCAGTAAAAATTTTGTACTGTCTATTACTATGAAAAAATATTAGAAATCCGAAATATTTATTTTTCATATTAAAAAATGAACTTTTTGAAACCCTTGCATTTTTGCCGTATATTCTATAGGTATGGGATATATAGTTTTTCATAGGGGAAAGGGAAGGAGGTATATACGGCTCATGAAAAATTTATAAATAATGTATATAAATAAGACGTAAAATGACATAATATAAAGTTTTATTAAGGAATAGGAATGGTAAATATGTATATGAAATAATAAATAATAATTACAATCTTCCTATATATTGGGAGTACAAATTAGTTCGGTCCATTTCCCTAAAGATAGCTCCAGCTGTTGTGAATGGTTCATAGTGACAGCTGATTTTAGCGGTTTCAGAGAGGTTAAACATCTGCTAATAATATTCAGTTTATATCGGTTTGAGTTTCATGCAACCTTGATTTTTACTGTGTTTGAAATGTCGAATTTTGTGTTAACCAAGCAGCATTTGCGAGAAGTTTTGATTTTATGCTTTAATTGGAAGAAAAGTGCGACTGAAGCCCATCGAATGCTTGTCGAAATTTATGATGACACTGTTCCAACTCATAAATCATGTAGGGAATGGTTTCAACGTTTCAAGATAGAGATTTCAGCGTTGAAGACAAGCCTCGCTCTGAACAGTCAAAAAACTTCGAAGACAAAGAATTAGAGGCATTACTCGAAGAACATCAGAGTCAAACGTAAGAGGAACTTGCAGAATCATTGGGGGTAATTTAACAAGTCGTTTCTGTACAATTGAGAGCCATGGGAATGATTCAAAAACAAGAAAATTGGATGCCTTATGAACTGAACCCGAGAGATGTTGAAAGGCGATTTTTCACTTGCGAACAGCTGATTCAAAGACAACAGAAAAAAGGTTTTTTGCATCAGATTGTGACTGGAGATGAGAATGGATATTCTAACCCCAAGAAGAAAAAATATTACGCTAAGCCCGATCAATCATTGCCATCGACTTCAACATCAACACCACGGCCATTCATGGTTCGAAGATCATGCTCTGTATCTGATGGGACCAAAAAGGTCTTGTTTACTATGAGCTGCTGAAACCTAGCGATTCCATTATGGGCGATCGGTATCGGCTACAATTGATTCGTTTGAGCCGTGCATTGCAAGAAAAACAACTGAAATACGAGCAAAAACATGAAAGTTATTCTTCTTCGTGACAACGCTCGGCCCTCATATCGCTAAAGTCATAAAAAAATATTTGAAAACGCTCAAATGGGATGTTTTACCGCACCCGCCGTATTCTCCAGACATTGCTCTTTCTGATTATTGGTTGTTCCGAAAGATGCAACAAGTTACCGGTTCACTTCTTTCGCAGAAATCGAAAATTGGCTCCAAAATTGGATCGCCTCCAAAAACGAGTCATTTTTTCGAGATGGAATTCGAAAATTGCCTGAGAGATGGAAAAAAGTAGTAGGCAGCGATGGAAAATACTTTGTTGTAATTGATCTGTTCATTCATTTTGTTTGGAAATAAATGCACAAAAAACAGACTGAACTAATTTGTACTTCCAATATATAAAACAAGTGTTATGAGATATATATTTCATATAATGCATTTATTGCATTTAGTACTAAATTCAATCTGCGCACTTTGTATGCTTTGGGCATAAATCCCGCTCGCTAAAAATGCCGTATATCCCAAATAGGTGGAATATACAAGACAGCAAATTAAACAAAGAATATGAGAGCAAAGCACTTGCTATACAATACATGCTTTACTATTCCACTACACGTATGTATTATAACTATTAAGTCTTTTACACGCTTTACAGTAATCATTTTATGTAGACTTTAATTTATAATAGCGTTACTTATTACATGACAAATCGATTCAACTCACAATAATTTCATTAATATTAACAGTAAGAAATTGAAATCGTAACAAACAACATTATAAAGGCATAAAACAGAATAGTTGCGGGAAAATTACCACCACTCTTATTTTTTCTGACTTCTGCGGCGTAAATCCCAGCGAGGCGTATTTGCCAAAATTATTCTTATGAAGAAGACGAAGAAAAGAGAGTAGGAGTCGAATTGTCTAAAGAGGGATGGTGACA
>Ga0157363_1004979_pt1 | contig 12358 bp, 20 predicted proteins | sample AttsexASBM1_FD_111477 | JGI IMG/M metagenome (GOLD analysis project Ga0157363, IMG submission 111477) | Fungus gardens microbial communities from leaf cutter ant in Ribeirão Preto, State of São Paulo, Brazil - Atta sexdens ASBM1 | ecosystem: Host-associated > Fungi > Mycelium > Unclassified ...
TTCCAGGTCACGTGCCTATCTCTTATCCCTTTGTCCATTGTAGACTAATAGAATACTACTACAATATCTTTACTCTGTCCTAACCCTAACCCTAAAGTCTGTCCACATCCTTGTGTTATAACAGTTCTATTGTTTATCAGTGAAGCTTCCATACCTTGTCTGCTGCTGCTTTTTCTAGAGTTTTATTGGCCCACATTCCCTTTGCATATTGAACTTGTCTCTTAAAAAGGCTGCATATCCATTTTATATCTCTGTTTAGATCTGGGTCTCAAAAACTATATGTTTCAAGGTGTTCACATTGAAGCTCTCAGAGTTGTCATATGTAGGCAGCTATTTCAGTAAGGGTCTTATTCCACCATGGTTTGGCTATTGGGCTGAAGTTGCACTTCTTTACCACTTGTTCATTAGTATATATTATTGCTGTTGAGAGGGCTGATACTGTGTTTTTGAGGTCAGTGGTGAAAATAGGATTATTGGTGTCTATTAGCATATTCAGGTGCTCTCAGAGGTGCTCTCAGAGGTGTTCCAGGATTTTCACAAAAGTTGTGAACCATGCATTTTTGTTAATATTATACTTGTTTCTGCAGCAGTTGCTGATGGGGGTCATGTTGTTGAATAGGGTCCACTGTATGGCTAGATGATTGGAGTTGAAGGCAAACTCTAGTTTGATTGTCCAATCAGATGAGATTGTGTGTTGAATAGCTAGGCCATTTGCAAAGCTGAGAACTAGAAGTGTTTCTTGAGAAGTGTAGGGAATATAGGTGTGTTGGCCAGGGATGTTTGACAGTAGATCTATATTGGAGTTGATATTTGGAGAGAAGAACCATAGATAGTGGTATATATTCCAGTCATTCATGATAATTGTTGGCTGGTTGTGGGACAAAGGAATAGTATGGAGGAGGGTAGTAGCATATTCATTGTGTCATTTATGATCATTATATAAGTCTATGATGGTGATGGTTGGGTTACTTTGGTGGATTATGTTTAAGCCATAATATGTAGTAGGAGATCATCTATACTTTGTGATATAGTGGGTAGAATTGGGATTTATACTCTGTAATCCACTGGTCCTTTAGTGCTATTGGATGAGATTTGGGCCCACCATAGTTCTTAAAGGAGAAAAAGATTAGCATCATTGAAGCATGCATTGAGAAGACTATAGATGGTGCTCTCTTTCTTGTTACAATTAAGTTAAATTATCTTGATCTTGATGGTTGGTAGCAGGAAGGTGAGAGATGAAATAGGCATGCTATTTATTTAGAAAGGATTTTTTGTATGTCTGCAAGGGCTTGTTGGGTAGTTCCTTCAGTTATCCTTTTTAGGTGTCTTTACTAGGCACTCTGAAGGATGTTCTCAATTGAGGGGATGGTATTTACTAGTGGTCTATATTAGTTGATATTGTTAGAAGATGTTAGAACAAGGGCTGAGTTGTTCCAAGGTAACAGTTTGGCACTCTTAGGTTGAACCTTAACTTTGTCTTGTCTTGTAGGTTACCTATATGTTAGAGATGTTCTGAAAAATATGTCCAGTTTTCTGAATAGTCCATGGTCTCGAAGCCTACACACTTATAGTTTATGCATGATGGATTTGTGAGTTGGTTAGCTCTTGCATCTTAGTTGACTTGCATTTCTGTATCATCTATGGTAGGGGCTAGAGAGTTGTAGTGATGTGACTTCTCTTTTTCACCACAGATCCTGCATCAAGGTAGTTGTTAGCAGATTGTGATATGGTGGTCAAGACACTAGTAGTAGTAGTATTGGGTGATGGGTAGGTGGTCTATTCATTCATGAGTGGTTGCTAGTCTGCCAAATGTAGCCATAGTTTTAGCTATTTTGAGAAAATGGGTATATTGGTTAAAGAATTCTACTGTGAAGATAACAGAGAAGTAGAGTTGGTTAGTTAGTTTATTTTCTGGTTAGACCCACCAGAGTAGCATAACTACATTAAGGACTACATATTCAGAACTCACTTTGTAGAGATATCTGTATATTGTTTGTAGAGCATATATGCCTAAGCTATTGTAATCGAATGTACCTGTTCTAATATTCTGGATTTCTATCTTGAACCACTTCTTGTCTTCTCTGACTTGTCTATTGTGGCCTGAAGCTATGACATTTGGAAGTTTAGAAGTGAAGAAGAGGGTTGTAGCAGCAGTCTGGTTGGTTCTAGTAAATACAATTCTATTTGATTGCTGTGATTTTGAGATTAGGCAGGGTGCCTTTAGAAATAAGAGATGTATTAATGTCCTAGACTGTAGTTGCTTCATCTCTTCTGGAGTCAGAGAATAGGGTGAAGTCAAAAACAATAGCTAGACATGTTGGATGGTAAGTCTTCTTTAGGTTGGTTAGGGCTTTGGGCTGGGGATTAGTGGTCATGGGTAGACTAGTCTTTTGACTTATAATGGCATCAGCATAAGAATTGGTACAGGAATTTTCTGGGTTGTGGGTGCTTACACTTAGGCCTGGGTTTGGGAGTTGGTTATGGAATAGTTTTTGTTAGTCAACTTTGGCCGCTATTCATTTGACCTCTTCAGTGAGAGATTTTGTGGCCTCTAAGATTAGGAAGTCTTGGTATATAGAAGTAAGGTTCTGTTGGCCTGTTATAGTCTTATATAGATTAGTTGTAAGAACTGGGATATGGTCATCCACAGCAAAGTTTTGGTCTGTTAGTGTAAACAATTTCTTGATCATTATGAGAGCATTTTGTAGGTGTTCCAAGATTTTAGTTTTTAGGGTGCCATGTATTTCTGTGCATTCAGAGTTTCCTTATGGATTGCTCTAAGTGTGGTAGGAGCATGTAAGTGTAGTGAGGGAACTGTCAAACATATCAGACCCAACTCTGATGTGTTCCTATTTGCTAACATTCTCATTAGCTATGTTGGAATCATATCTGTCCATGTCTGATGCCTAACTTCTATGTCTTTTAACCTTGGGAATAATAGAAGTAGTAGACTTTATAGACTGCTTTGGAAAGATGGTGTGTATATGGGTTGTTGGACTGGGCTAGTTTGAGCTCACTTGTGTTGGTGATTCTCTAAAGCTTTACATTATTTTATGATTACTTGATGGTGGTATATTAGAAAAACAGTATGCACTGAGTGTATTTCCTATGCCTCTAGCATATATCCTTGTAAGGTGCTGTGACTTAGTTAGTGTTATCACATAGTTCTGACATGACCTATGTTATGGGCCCTCTTTGCTGGGACATACATGAATGCAAGTCATAACATTACCTCTCTCCTAAGGTCATGTCTTTGCAACATCACAGTACAATCTTTCTGGAATCCAGATCATAGAGACTTGTAGTGCATCTGGGTGGCTGTTGTGGAAGTCTCAACATAATCAGAAGGCTTCCTTGACAACTTTGCTTCAGTTCTTCCATGTGGATTCCTTGAATGGTTCTTGCCATTTGACAAGATATTGCAGATTGGTCTATAATAAGGCTTTAGCTTAGATTCATTGATGACTGGATGTATATTCTTCCACATTTTGGGAATTTGGAGCTCATATGCTGAGGATCCCACCTTTTTGATTACTGGAAATTAGTCCTGCTCTCTTAAAGGCTAGCTTCTTAGCTGGGCAATCAGAACTGATGTTTGAGCTACCCACCTATACTAGGTCCCCTTTTTTATACTCAATGGCCTCTCCTCTAGACTTGTCTGTCCTCTGCTTCATTATCTCATTTGTTTTCTTCAGAGCTTCCTCCACTTCTCTTCTTATTTCCTTTATTTTCTGAATGAACTTATCTATCTCCTGAACATTCTGTGTTGATTCCTTGCCTTCTCCATAGATGTTTGGATATCTTCTGAGGTTCACAAGAAATAGTGATCTCCTAGTACTTGAGTGCTGTCTGTTATTATGAGCAAATTCAGTCATTGGTAACCATTCTGCTCAGTTATCTTGTCAATAACTGATATACAGTTGAAGGTATTATTTCATTTCTTAATTAACTCTTTTGGTTTGTCCATCAGTTTGGGGGTAGTAAGCTGAAGAGGGATTTCATTCAATTCCCAGCTGAATAGGCCTCATTTTGAAGATTGTTTGTGTTATGATCGATGCCTGGATGTAGCATGGACTTGGGCAAAGGAGAATGACGATATGATTGGCTGTGCCACAAGTATCTCAGTCAGCACCTCATGTAATAGATGTAACATCCTTGCTCTAGCCTTATAGACTATGACTCGTCTTCCTCATGTACTGTAAACATTTTCCTCATGTTGTACTCATATATATAGCATAGATACTGCTCTGTATTCTTTATGCTTTACCATTTATAACAATTTCTTATCTTCTTCAGTCTTTGCCTAAGTGCAACCTGAGCTCTAGCTTAAGGTCATAACATTTGGTAAAGTGTTGATGAGCTCACCTTGCAAGAGAGGTGTAGTGGAACATATCCACAGACGAAACATGTGTAGTATCAACTATGAAGAGAAACCAAAACGAGTTCTAGAAGGATGAATGAGATTGAGGCATTGTCGGAATAATTAGGATCTTTACAGATCACAGAGAAAGCCTCAAGTGATTACCAACAAATGGACATAGAGATGTCAGAAGCACCAGCACCAGTAGCAATTAGCAAGAATGTATAGGCAGAAATGCCAAAGAACATGGTACTAGACCTAGGATAGTTTAACAGTGACCAAATGAAATTCGAAGACTGGTGGAGGGAGATTAGACTATTTCTTAAAAGTAACAGGATCATAGAGACCAATGACAGGATCACAGCAATCCTAGCTCACCTTAGAGGAAGTATAGCGGGTATATATGCACAGAGAAAGCTCAATGAGCTAGATGAAGAACTCGGAACATAAGATTGGGAAGATTTTGTTAAAGAAATCAAAACAACATTCAGTGACAAGACAAAGGCAGCAGATGCTGAATGGAAGATCAAGACTTTCAAACAAAAAAAGAAGAACATGGTGAACTTTATAATAGAGTTCGAAGCATTAGCCATGAAAGCAGATACAGATGAGCTACATGCCATCTTCCTGTTAAAGAAGAATGTATGACATGACATTATCAAAATAATACTGGAATACCTGCTGATAGCTACACTAGAAACACTCAAGAAGTGAAAGGTGGCTATAACTTCAGTAGGACAAGAGTATGAGTCTATGAAAGGACAACATGATTATAAGACAGGAACAGGAACAACTTATAGAGGATGAGGACAACCTATGGACATTGGAAAGTCCAATGACAACTTTAAAGATAGGAAGCCCAAATGCTTCAACTGCAACAAATATGGACATATAGCAAAAGAATGCCAATCGAAGAAGAAAGAACGCGAGACTAGGAAATTTTTCAAATGCAAAAAAGAAGGACATATTGTAAGAGATTGCAAAGAAACACAGTCAATGAAGAAATGATAGGTTTAGAAAGAATCAGATAATGAGGAAGAGAGGAAAGAGCAGGGTTTTGGTAATGATCTTGAGTAGGTACAGTACAAGAGATCTCCCATGTAAAATCCCAGAATAAATATATTATTCCAAATCGCTGAAACAGTGAAGGAAAATAGGAATTAAACATGCAAGTAGATGTGAAAACAAAAAACAGAAAGAAGTTAAAGGTCAAGGCTCTGGTGGATTCCAGATGCACATATACAAGGATTGACAAACAACTGGTCAAAGACAAGAGAATCTAGATGAAACTGATAAATTTCTCATTTGAAGTTTTTAACACAGACGGAATAAAGAATGGAGAAGTAACCAGAGTGGCACCTTTGGAAATTGAGATTAATGGATACAAGGAACAGTTAGAAGCAGCTGTAATAGACTTAAACAGGACAGACATGTTTTTGGATCATGACTGGCTAATCAAGCACAATCCAGAAGTTAATTGGAAGAATGGCACTATCAGGTTTACAAGATGTCCAGGAAGTTGTACAATAAAACACAAGGATATCAGATTCAATACCAGGAGGACAAAGGCCATGGAAACTATGGAAACCAAAGAACAGGACAATGGCAAAATTGGCAAAGAACTAGACAGGACAAATCCCAAAGATTTACCAGAATATATTCGACCTTTCACACATTTATTCAACAAGAAGAAATTTGAAAAGTTACCAGAAAGACGTGAATGGGACCACAAAATCAATCTTACAGAAGAAGCCCCAAGGGAACTAAATGCAAAAGCCTATGCAATGACACTAAAGGAAGAAGAAGCCTTGAATCAATGGTTGAATGAACAACTCAAGGCGGAACTAATAGTAGAATTGAAATCATGATATGTGGCACTCTGTTTCTATATTCCAAAGAAGAATGGTTTATTATAATTGGTCCAGGATTATAGAAAACTCAACCAGGTTATGATAAAGGATAAAACACCATTGCTGCTGATTGGAGAGGTAATTAACAAACTCAAAGAGGTAAAATATTTCAACAAATTGAACCTTATCTGGGGATATAATAACATATGAATCAAGAAAGGAGATAAATGGAAAGCTGCATTCCTAATGAACAAAGGACTATTTGAACCACAAGTCATGTATTTCAGACTATGCAACTCACTGGAAACATTCCAAAGGATGATGAATAGTATATTCTGGAAATTACTCTATGAAGGAGTGTTGGTGAACTATATGGACAACTTTGTTATACCAGCAAAGACGATGAAATAATTGGAAGAAAAAATGATTAGGTTCTTAAAGATAGCAGAGAAACACAATTTGTGTTTTAAACAGTCGAAATGTGATTTCAATATAGAAGAAATCCCTATTCTAGGAGTTATAGTGGGAAAGGGACAAGTCAAAATGGAGCAAGAAAAGATCAAGGCAGTAAAGAAATGGAAGATACCAATAAAAGTCAAAGATGTAGAAAGCTTCCTTGGATTCGCAAACTTCTATTGATACTTCATCCAGAATTTTAGCTATACAGCAAGACTATTAAACGAACTAAAAGGAAAAAAGGAATGGAAATGGGATGAAGAATACCAAAAAGCATTTGAGAAGCTTAAGGACAAGATAACAAGTCAACTGGTTCTTTCCTTACCAAAGAGAGAAGGAAAATTTCAAGTAAAAATGGACACTTCAGAACATGCTATATAGGGACTACTATCCTAGGAACAAGAAGGGAAATGGAAACCAATAGCGTTTCTGTCAAGGACGATGCAACTGGCAGAAAGAAACTATGAAATTTATGACAAGAAGCTACTAGCAATAGTAGAGGTCCTGACCAAGTGGAGACAATACCTGCTGGATACTATGGAACCTTTTGAAGTTTGGATAGATTACAAAAACCTAAAGTACTTCCAAGAACCTCACAAGTTAAACAGATGACAAGCTTGATGGTATTTGAAGTTACAGGACTACAACTTTACATTGAAGCATATACCGGGAAAGACAAACACAAAAGCGGACATCTTTTCAAGAAAAGATCAAGTGAACATGAAAGAAGACAATAAAGATGTCCAATTACTAAAGGAAGAATTATGGACAAGGAGAATAATAGCAGAAATTACGATGTTAGGAAGAAAGATGATAGTGGATGAGTCTGATATAGTCAAGAAAATAACACTCGAGAACAAGAGGTGACCCAAGTGTTACAAAAGGAAGATGGATTAATATGGAAAGAAGACAGAATTGTATACATAGAAGGAAGAATATATATTCCAAACAACAAGAAGATTAGGGAGAAGATTCTGAAAGAAAACCATGATTCAGTAGATGTGAGATATCCAGAACAACAAAGAATGCTAGAATTAATCAAGCAAAATTACTAGTGGCTAGGATTGAAAAAAGACGTCAGAAAATATGTGCAAGAATGTTTCAAGTGCCAGCAGAATAAAGTTCAACATCAGAAGAAAGCAGGAGAGCTACATCCATTGGAAATTTCTCAAGGACTATGGCAAGAAATTAGTATTGACATCATTGGACCCTTACCTAAATCAAATGGAATGGACGCCATAGTGGTCATCATAGACCAGTTCACAAATGTGATTCAATTAAAAGCAATAACTACAAACATATCATCAGAAGGAATTGCAAAAATCTATAGGGATGATATCTGGAAATTGCATGGAGTACCTAGGAAGATTTTTAGCGATCGAGAAACATAATTTGCATCAAGGTTTATGGAGGAATTTACAAAGGCATTAGGAATGAAAAGGCAACTATCGATGGTATACCATCCTCAAACAGATGGTCAGACAGAAAGGATTAACCAGGAGATAGAAACATTCCTATGGCACTATGTGAATTATCAACAAAATGATTGGATGGATTAGCTGGCTGCAGCAGAATTCCAGTACAATGACAAGAAACATGTGGTGACAGGAAGGACACCATTTGAACTAAACTTTGGAAGATATCCATGGAAAGGCAACCTTATGGTACAAACGGAGATTCCAAGAGTAGAAGAGTTCCTCACAGGGATACAAAGAAGTTGGAAACAGGTGACAAAGGCAATAGAGGAAGCTCAGAAGAACATGAAAAGGCAGTTCGACAAGAAAAGGCAAAATCCTCAAGGACTAAAGGTTGGAGACAATGTGTAGCTTGAAAACAAGAATATTCAATCAAATTGACCCTCAAAAAAGCTGGATAATAAAATATACAGGCCTTTTACAATTTCAAAAGACATTGGCTCAGGAGCATTTCAACTGAAACTTCTGGAAGGATGGGTAATTCATAATGTATTCAATGAGGACCTGCTGACACAATGTGTGGAGCCAAAGTTCAAAGGACAACATGAGAAGCCAGCACTACTGCCAATAATTATTAATAAAGAAGAGGAATATGAAGTAAAAGAAGTCAGAAAGCATAGAAAATGTGGAAAGGAAATGCAATACTTGGTACATTGGAAGGGCTATGGAGATGAACATGACCAATGGATAGTAGAAAAGGGGTTGCCTCATACAAAGGAAGTGATTGAAGACTATTGGGCAAGGTATTTGAGTCGAAACTGATAAAGAAGGAGGATAAAATCCCATTCCAACAGTTCAAAGCATTCACTTGAATTTTCAAAACAAATATCTTACCAAATTTCCAACAACAACACTTTCACAACTGCACCAACCTCTCCAAACCCATATATTACCAGAAAGCTCAACAACATAGAAGAAGCCAGAATGATGAAGAAGGAGAGGAATGATTGGACAAAGATTTATCACAAGATGTTGAAAGGAATAGAGGTGATGATAGATGTGCAAAGAAGAATCAAGAATGTGATAAAGATTGCAGCAGAAGCCAATATGATAATCACAGAAATAAAGGAGGTTATTTTGGAAGCTAGCATTGACAACCGGGTCACAAATGCAACGAACATTACAGAGGTATCGGAAGACCTAAGATATCTAGTTCAAAGCAATATAGAAAACCAAATCTTTCAAATTCAAAGAATGCTAGCAGATAAATTGGACACCTATAAAGGAAAAGGAAATATATACGTAGATGACAATGTTCAGGAGATACAAAACTTATATAAAGAAGAAGAAGTAAAGAAAGAGGAAGGAGAGATTGAGAATGAAAAAGTAATATTGGTTAAGCTCTATGAGACTTCCAAAACAACAACATCATCTTCATCAGCCCAAATGAGTTTCATAATGGATGAAGTCAAAAACTTAGCAAAGTACATGAAGTTTGTGTGAGCTCTAATGCAAACAATAATTTTCTGACCACCACCACACTATCAAGCCCTCAAATCCAGAGAAGAACAAGACCCTGAATTCTTCAAAGAAGTCGCAATCGCTCTAGTGGACAAGAAACATAACACTGAAATGACAAGAAACAGTTATCCAATTGTCATGTTTCAGGGAGGTCCACCTTATGAACCATACTTTATTGTAATTAACAACAGGAGACAAGTAATCATCAGCCCTAACAAGAAAATAGTAGCCACATTTGTGGTAGGAGAATTGGAAGTTCTAATTTAATTCATGAGGACATGAATGCTAAAACGAGGGTATTGTTATGATCGATGCCTGGATGCAGCATGGACTTGGGCAAAGGAGAATGACGATATGATTGGCTATGCCACAAGTATCTCAGTCAGTGCCTCATGTAGTAGGTGCAACATCCTTGCTCTAGCCTCATGGACTATAACTCATTTTCCTCATATACTGTAAACATTTTCCTCATATTGTACTCATATATATAGCATAGATACTGCTCTATATTCTTTATGCTTTACCATTTATAACAATTCCTTATCTTCTTCAGTCTTTGCCTAAGTACAACCTGAGCTCTAGCTTAAGGTTGTAACAGTTTGTCCCTCATTGTTTAGTCTTCTCTGGTCAAAGTTAGGCTGTCTGGATAGGATATCTGCTTTTTTCATGGTAAACCCTGGTTTGTGAATCAGGTCAAAGTTATAGTCTTGAATCTCTGAAAACCATCAGACTTGTTGCCAGTTCAGCTTTTGAGGCTTTTTGAAATATTCAAGGTTCTTGTAGTCTGACCATAGCTTGAACTTGGAGTCTGCCAGGTAATGTCACCATTGTTTGAGTTCTGTCATAACTACTAATATTTTCTAGTCATAAATCTTATAGTGTCTTTTAGTTTAATTTAAGGCTTGAGATATATAAGCAACTGGTTGCTAGGAGTCATCACTTTGTTGTTGAGATAAGACTTCTCTGACTACATATCCTGAAGTATTGATCTCTATTCAAAACTTATGGCTATTATCTGGGATGGGACAGTTAGTACTGGAACTGTTGTTAATAATCTCTTCAGTTTTCTAAATGTCTCTTGTTCTTCTACTTTCCACCTCAATTCCTTCTTTCCAGTCATCTTTGTGAGTGGTTTGGCTGTATAGGCAAATCCTTTGATAAAACATCTATAAAGGTTGCAAAATTCTAAAAATTGTTGGACTTCTTGATTATGACATCCAGATAGTCAATTTTTGTTTGGTGAAATAAACATTTCTTTGATTGTAAAGTCAATTTGTTTTTCTCTAAGATTATGAGTACTTGATCAACAATATTGCAGTGCTCTTCTAAGGTTTTGGTAAAGATAAGAATGTTGTTTATGTAGACTATGACCTTTCCTGTATTTATGAGTTCTCATAGAAGAGAGTCCATCATCAGCTGAAAGGTTGCTGGAGAGTTACACAGTCTGAAATACATCACTCGTAACTCAAATAGCTCCCTATTAGTTCTAAAAGCTGCTTTCTACTCATTCTCTTCTCTTATCCTCATATTGTTATATCCCTATCAAATGTTGAGCTTGGTAAAGCAATCAGCTTGTTTAATTTTGTCAACCAGTTCCTGAATCAAGGGTAAGAGATATTTATATTTATTCTTTACTGTAACTTCATTTAGTCTTCAGTAATCTTGAACTGGCCATAATGAGCCATTCTTTTTTGTAAAGAAAAAAAATGGTATTATACATAGGAATTTTGAGTGTTAGATCCTTTCTGATTTCTAGTGCTCTTCAAGGAATTTGTTGAGTTCTTGTTGTTCCTTAGTTATTAATGGGTAAATTTTACAGTCTTTTAGTAAGGCTCCTGGAATAATTTCAATTGCATAATCTTCTAGTCTTTATGGAAGGAGCCTATCAAATGTTTTCTTGTCAAAGATAGTATCATAGTATTTCCAGTATTCTTTTGGCATCCAATCTTCAAAGCTTACTTCTTGGTTGTTCTTTTGCCTTTCTACCATTTTCTTTCTAGTAGTATTTGTTTCTTATGCTCTTCTGTATCCTTTTCTTCTTCTTCTAGTTTTTTATTCTGAAACATTCTTCTACCATAAAAAGGACATCTTTTAAATGATAGTGTAGACTTACTCTAGTTGATAACTGGATTGTGCTTCTAGAGCCAGTCATATCCTAGAAACAGGCTTATCTTTCCTAGTTCTACCACTGCTAGATAAATTTGTTTCAAGTAATCTCTTATATTGAGTTTTACTTCTACAAATTCCATGATTGTTCTAGCTTTATTTTGGGAACCATCTGTATTGTAGTATGGAATGAGATTCTTGTATTTTTGTATATTAATCTTTTTCTTTTCCATGAATGTTTGATTTATATATGAATTTGTACATTCTGAATCAATTAATGCTATTAGAGTGAACTCTTCTATAGTATCAATGTTATGAATCAAAGCTCAAAGAGTTAAGCAATGAAACAACTCTTGTATTGAGTAACACAAGAGAACTCGATAGAGTTCCCAGTACAAAGTAGTCTACCTTATATACTAATCCCCATGGTCTGTGCTAACTACTGTGCACCCTACCCTAAATGACCATGAGTGATACATGAGGCCAACATGTGGTGTCCATGTTGTATGACGTCACTTTATTCTAGTTCCTTCTACTTCATTCTCCTAAGTCCCGTGATCAGTCTTGTGACTACGCCATCAATTTGTGACTGATGTGACAGCGTGACTGATAAACCCTAACCTGAGTTGTTCTAAAAATAGAAAAATAAA
>Ga0157363_1004980_pt1 | contig 12358 bp, 5 predicted proteins | sample AttsexASBM1_FD_111477 | JGI IMG/M metagenome (GOLD analysis project Ga0157363, IMG submission 111477) | Fungus gardens microbial communities from leaf cutter ant in Ribeirão Preto, State of São Paulo, Brazil - Atta sexdens ASBM1 | ecosystem: Host-associated > Fungi > Mycelium > Unclassified ...
AAACTGACATTTTCAATCGAGAATAACTTTATGATGCAGACACAAATCGACTAATGTTTCTATGGGGTTATGTTGACAGATGCCCAAGTTTATTGTATGACGTCTATGATCTATTTATTTGGATCACCACTTACCGCTAAAGCCATCTATAGGAAAACGGCGGAAGCAAAGTTGTACACCTAATACAATAACTTATAAATTTATTTTTAATTTATAAAATGCATTTATAAAATTTTATTAAGGAATAAAAATGATAAATATGTATATGAAGTAATAAATAATAATTATGATCTTCCTAGATGTATTACAAGTGTTAGAACATGAGATACATATTTTATATATTTTTATGGTATTTTTATTATATTTAATGCACTGAATTCAATCTGCGCACTTCGTATATAATGTTTTGGGCATAAATCTTGTCTGTTAATGCCATATATCCCAAACAGGGATATATAAGACAACAAATTAAACAAAGAATACTAGAGCAAAGTACTTGTATACAACATGTTTTACTGTTCCTCTACACTCATGTATCGCGAAATAACCACTAAGTCTTTTGCACATCCTACACTAATCATGTTAGATTATAATTTATGATGGTGCTACTTAACACAATCAATTCAACTCACAATAATTTCATTAATATTAACAGTAAGAAAATGAAATTATAACCCAATATAATATAAAGGCATGTAACAGAGCAGCGAGAAAATTACTCTCACTCTTTCTATTTTTTCTGACTTCTGCGGCGCAAATCCCAGCATAGCATATTTGCCGGAGTTACTCTATATTATTAGCGGCTCAGATCGATTGTATTGTAATTAATGTCCGATCATTTTGGTGCACAATCATATCTGAGATAATTGAATTTAAATTGAGAGAATATACACTCACACACAAAAAAAAATTTTGAGATGTTATGCATGTTTATATTTGCGTAACTTCATATAATATCAATATAATCACCTTTTAAAGTACCGATTTGGAAAGTAGAGATTTCAAGCTTTAAAAGGCTTTACACTTGTTACGATGATTTTTCACTGAGTTATTGCTCTTTGAATATTAAAAATTTGTGCAAAAATTTAGTGGTCCGTTTTTTTTTGCGTGTGAGATTATACTATATTGTATTCATTGACCAATTATTGGCGTTCTCTAACTTCTTTATGTATAAGTAAGCAAATTTCGTTATTCTTGTTCACTTTTCAAGGCATTCTTTAAATGAATTTTTTAATAATTTTATTTTTTTAAATTCTATTTATGATAAATTACATCTGTGGATATTGACACTCTTCAAAAATATTTTGATCCTTGGAACATAATTTCTTGCGAACAATATCTTGGATATTATGAACATTGTTATTTCACAATCATATAAAATATATTATCATTTTTCTTTTTTAATTTTTTGGAAATTTATAAATATGATAATAAAATATTATATTACTAAAATTTATGATAAATTTCGAATATATAAATAATTATTTGAACCTTACAAACACAACTGAAATAAATAGTTTTTATAAATGAAATATAATTATTTCATATAGCATTCTTATAGCATTCTTCACCTTTCCCATAAAATTTGACATCACAAATGTCTGACAAAGGACCATCTCGGTTTATACAACAAGTTAATGAAAATTCTTGATATTAGTGAAAGTTGATAACATAAGATGTAAATTAAGGAAAATGGCGGGACCGTACATCAGTAGCTAGTCAGAACTTGTGCTAGTAGTCAACATTTCGACTTTCTATACTACTTACTACTAGTGCGAATTCTGATTAGCTACTGCTTTTCCGTTTTATGCTTTTCCGCCAAAATGTGAACGCGCTCTTATTTTGTTATTACAATCTCATAGTGACATCATATTTTCGTCCTGATCATTGTGACTCTATTGCAACATGAATGTGACCCTTTGTAGGAATAGCATCACGCGCGTTCATGCATTTACGTATAAATATACATATGCATTCCTGATGATAGCAATTTCACGCGATGCACAAAGTTTATTCTATTACACCGCGACTAATACCATTCATCTTGTATCTTCTGCTTCCTTTCTTTTTTTCTTAACTCTTCTTTAAATCATTATTTCTTTACATAGATAATTTAATTAGCTCATCTCGACGCGTGTTATTCCACGTTGCATGATGCATTTTCCTTCCGAAACTTCCCGTACTCTCCTCTCTTGGAAACGTATCGCACATATCATTTCGAGAAGTGCGCCCAAGGTCACCTCGATTCGATTAAACCGCTTATCAACTGACTAATAATTGGCTAACCAGCAAGGAACATTTCTCCATCACCTTCATTTGTTTACAAAATCTTCAGTTAATTCCGTCTAGACTAGTCCTTCATTGAGTCCTTTGCAATCTTTTCTTTTTATTAATCAATCTTTCTTTTCGTTTTCTTTTTTTCATGCTAGAAAAGAAACTTTTTTGTGATTGAGATCATGTATTTTCATGATACGCGCTGCGCGGAATTCGCATTACAAAAATAATAGACGAATTTTTATTGATCTTTTCATTGATACATATTTGCTCATGAATTTCGCTATTCTTCCATTCTTCATTCTATTTGGGATTATCTGATTTGTAGTTCAATTATTCTTGCACTTCATTTACTTTTGTACATTTAGTTAATTGTTTTGGTTTCATTTATTGCAATGGAGACACACATTAGCAATTGTAATAAATCATAAAGATATCGTTAATGTACTTGCTATGTCTTGTGTCAGATTCATAATGTTAACCTGGAAGAGTTAAGTTCTATAGTGAAGAACAAGCAAAACTTTAATAATTATGAATTGTGGAGTGAGCAATTATCCAAACAGCTGGTTAACGTCGACGGTGAAGTCGACATGATTAGTGTGACTACTTTAGAGTGTGAGCCAAATGTAATTGATGAATCACAACTTCCTGATTGTGAAATGTATGACAACAATAACGTGATAAGGGATACAATCCATTTCCATCCAAGAAGGCACGAGTGATTACAACTAATATGTCATCACACAAATTGGAGAAAAGCGAAATTAAATCAAACAAAAGATTCAACCAAATCAACCGATCTCAATTGGAAGAATTTCCTTGGCAAGGGCAAGAAAAAGGCAATGAATAAGATCATAATTATTATCATTTCAATCATGCCCACAATTGAAAACGGTGGACAGAACGAAAGAATTGAAAAAAAAACAAGATAATTTATGAACAGTTTCTGGATCATAATAATAACAGAATTGTAACTGATCGAATGCTTCGACTTTGGGCAATGAAGCAGAGGAATCTTAGGCAATGAAATAGCAGAGAAATTTGTTACCTTGAAAACGTGGTTATATAACTTCAAGCGGAGATTCAATATAGTGTCATGTAGTATTACACATAAAATAGGAAAGAATTAATTTAATGATGACGTAAAAAGGGTCAATATGCGAGAGAGGTTTCTTGAAGAAGTGAAAGAAGCGAACGGAAAGTTACGATCTGCATCAAGTTATCAATATTGATCAGTCGAGGTTTGATAAGGAGATATATGAACATCACACACTCAACATTAGAGATCTAAAAGAGATATATTTCCAAATGGAGTCAAAAAATACAACCACACACTCATATACACCAATAGTCAGCATGAGTGATCGGTTAAAGGACCTGTTGTATATAAAAAGAACACACTCGAAGACGGAAGATTGTTGCTTTCCTGATAATACATTCATTTCACCATTGTTGCATTTCCAGGTTCATCGGCAATAATGAATAATTATGATTTGAAGATTTTTTTGCGTCAAGTATTGTTTGAACAATTAAAAAGAGAAAATATCAGAGAATTATCTTCTTCTTTGATTCTTATTTTCTTCTGATTCATGGAGTAGCAATAGAAACGATGACATTTTTGAAATTGCAACAGAATTTCCCGAAATTAAAGTAAAGAGAATGCTTATTCCTCCTGGCATTACTGACACCACACAATTTGATATGTTCTTTTTCTATATTTGTATATTTTGTTTCCGATTATTTTGAAATTAAAATAGCGAAATCAAAATATGGCAACACAACAATTACTTCAAGTTGCAAGCTTTTTCTTATTTTCAGTTCCAAGTACCACGATTCCAAGACATGATTAAGAATGCCTTCTATAAATTTGATTACATCAGAGCGACCTGGAAATTTATTACGCCAATAGATTACTATTTTCACTTTGATAGCTTGGAAAATTGTTCATTTTACGATTGCTCCTTTATGTCACTTCAAGTGTGCTCATTGCTGAAAATATTTCTGTTTTCGACATTGCATTATCGATGAGTTACACATCAATTGTAATTAACCAATCATTTATGTCTGGAAAATGCTTATGAAGAAAAGATTTGTAACCAGTGTTTTGGAAACGTCTTATTGTCAACGTTGTCTTATTGTCAAAGCTGTAAAGATATGCTATTGTTGTGCTATGTTTCACGGGTTCGGGATCCAGCACTTCAAGAGTTGTGCAAAAACACTCATTTATTGTATTTTTAAAAAAACAATTAAAATAAAGTTCTTTATTCAAATCACAGATACAAGTCTTTATATTTTACAATATCACTTTTATTTCCTGCTGGTACACTTATCGAACAGGAGAGAATGCTAATGAGAATTATTAATAATCCGCACCCGCATCTTGACTTCGCGTAATATCTCGTTCTTCTGCCGGCCATCTTTGCCGAATTAGCGCTTATGTATCAGCGTTCTGGTTATCGATCAAAGATATAATGTCGAATTTTATGGACCGATCGTGCAATTAAATCCTTGTAATACATCTTTTATTCCTTCTTTAAACAATTTGCAAAATTAATATTTATAATCCTTTTTAATTCTTGGTATCGCTTACGTATTACGCTCTAACTTTCATGTTTGTGTAATGGCATTCGTGACACTATGAAAAATAGAGAGTTCCGTTTAAGATTTTTGTGTTAACCTTGAAAGCACTTTCCAAAGTCATTCCAAGGTCAAATTAATATCATCATCTGATAACTTTTTAAAAATCTTCTTATTTTTGTTTCAAACATTTTTTAGATAAATATTTTTTAAGATATAGCCGTTTTAGAACTTTTACCATGCATTAAATTTCTCGGAACCTATATGTCATTTTCTTTAATTTACATTTTATATTATCAACTTTCACTGATATCAAGGATTTTCACTAACTTATTGTACAAACCGAGATGTAGAGTCCCTTGTAAGACGTTATCACAAATAACATCAGCAATAACAATAATAATATGTTTAGAAATTTCAAATTTTTTAGATTAATGATTATAATGATTTTAGATTAATGATTATAAAAATAACACAATAAAAACACAATTTAGAACATAATAGAGCAGTGCTCGCAAAGATTTGCACATTTCGGACCGATTCCGGAGAGCGAACCCCACTATCGCTCGCGGTTCGGCGGCCGAGCCGCCAGGCGGTCACGTGACACATCTCTGCTTAAACATGCAGAAGTCGTTCCTTATTAAAAAATATTTTTCTTGCAAAATAATTTTTATTAAAAAAAAAATATTAAATTCTCTAAAACATTTTGTCATAATAATTCTTGGCTACTAGAAACCATTAAATAATTATATAATAAGATTTCGTATGGAAAACACGGAATTTCCAGATTCACGTATTCCCTGACTTCAATCTTCACAAGTCTGTTGTAGAAACTTCTCGATAACTCGTAAATTTATAACAATTATCGAATGGTTTCTGGTAGGCAAGAATTATTATGACAAAATGTATTAGTTATTCTAAAAACTTCTCGATGTAAATTTATAACAATTATTGAATAGTTTTTGGTATAATTATTATAACAAAATGTCTTAGAAAATTTAATATTTGATTTTTTAAGAAAAAAATTATTTTGTAAGAAAAATATTTTTTAATAACGTAAAAAATACGCACGTTTAAACTACAGAGATTACTCCTGAGCCAGAATGTCACGTGAGCGCCCAGTGGCTCGGTTGCCGAGCCTCAAGCGGTAGTGGGGTAGTGCCGGAGTCGGCCCGAAATGTACAAATCTTTGTGAACACTGCAATAGAGAACAGTAAAACAAGAAAAATAATTATATTATGTATAATTGAATTATAACTTTTAAGTTAATAGGAATCAAGAAAAAAACGTAACACAATAAAAAACAGTTGTCAAAAAATGTAACTTTAACACAAAAAAAACAAAATTTACAACACAATAGAGTACACAAAGTAAAGTAAGAAAAATATTATGTATAATTAAATTATAATTTATAAATTTGCAATTATCAAAAAAGAAACATAACCTTTCCAGCAACGAGAATTGATTGAAATGAATTGAAATTCAGATTTTCAGAAATTGATTGATTCACGAATGTTAAAATGAGTGCTTTTCAATCCTGAATGCATTTTTATTCATTTATAGAAATTGCATGAAGCATATCCCTATGCTTTTCAATCTATCAATCAAACATCGAGGAATTTGTTATCGAGGATGCAGCTGTTGTATTGTTAAAGAGCGACGAAAGATCTAATGTTGAGGACAAGTACTAGGCAGTAGCAATAGCCTATGAAAATTTAATTCAGCAAAAACACTCAGCGGCAGGCCAAGCCTTAGCGCGAGATGACTAGGTAAGAGAAGATACTCCTATGTCACGATAAGTCTAGCTAATGACACAATAGTATTTAAAATTACTTCGAGTATGCTCACTTTCTCAGGCAAATTTGATGAATGGATTTCATTCCATAATATGTTTCACGGATTAAATAAAATACGACATTACCCGACGTGCAGAAGATGCAATATTATTATTATCATCTCTCAAGAGAGAGACCTCCGATGTATAATAATTAGTTCTTTAAAAACTTCAGCGAAGAACTATAAGGAAGCCTGGCAAATGCTAAAGAGCAGATACGATAATCCAGAACTCATCGTTAAAAATCACAAAGGCATTATTCGACTTGCCAGTCATGAGCAAGGACAATCATTCCACATTGCGAAAGCTATTGAATACTGTATTGAAGCACATCCGCGTATTATGGTTCTCAAAAGGCTCACAGATCACTGGGATAATCTATTGATACATCTGACAAACAAATTAAAATTGATCTAAAATTAGATCAATTGACATACAAAGAATGGGAGATTATTATACAGCGAGGTAAAATTCCAGAGTTTGAACAGCTGATCAATTTTTTGAATCAACGATGAAGAACTTTGGAGGTAGCATCGCGCTTATCAAAAACATCGGATTCGTCTTCTAAGAATAAAACAGCGCACAGTAAGGGCATTACGGCTTACATAACGAGTACTAAGAACACGTGTGTATTTTACCGGAAAGAAAATCACACCATTTACAAATGTAAAGATTTTTTTGGATCTTAGCATTGATCAGCGGATTAAGGAAACAATCACACAAATTGTGTTTAAATTGTCTAAGAGCCACATCATATATAGCAAAGGAGTGTACCTCGGAAACGTGTTGAAAATGTAGCAAAAGGCATAATACGTTGTTATACTTGGAACAAGCAATAAAGAATCAATGTGATTTTAATGTATGAAAAAGAAGATTGATAATTCGGAAAATATGAAATCAGTGACTGCGAGCAATTCAGCGGTTAATCAAAGAGCAAGTTCTATTAGCAACCGCTAATAAATGTATTAAATAAACGTATTAAATAAAAAAGGAAAAGTCAGATCAATTTGTATATTCTTAGACAATGGATCACAGTCATATTTCATCACAGTCTATTGCGAAGGATTAGAACTTAATCCACGAGTACAAACATTCCGATATATAAAATCGAAAAGCAATCTATACAAGAAGCATCGCGACAATAATATATATTCTCGAACAACTGGATATAAGAAGGAATTAGATTATCTCGTGGATAGTATAATAGGATCTTCCAACCAATGGAATAAGTAGAAATGAACAAATTTCAAGAGGAATCGTATTAGCGGATCCACAATCAATCATCAAGAATAGACCTGTTATTAAGAGCGGAGATATTCTTCGATTTATTGTGTATTGGCAGAATAAAACTAGCAGACAATCAGCCAACATGGTAAAAGACATTATTAGGATGGATTGTCTCCGGCGGACTAACAATGATGCAAAATCCTAAAATTATCACTTGTAATCTGTCTGTCAACGAGCTGAATAACAATCTCATGAAGTTTTGGCAGCTGGAAGCAACAGAACGAACACTAAAACATCAGAAGAACGTGCATGCGAAATCATTTCGCCGACCTTACAAGAGGGAAATGAATAGTAGATTCATCATAATTTACCTTACTGATCAAGAAAGATATTCTTGACAATTTCACTCAAGAGATATCGCGACTTATTGATTGCATAGCTTGAAACGAGAACCGCAATGTAGACTTGAATACAACAAATTTATGCGTGAATTAAGGCACATGCGCAAAGCGCACTCAAGAGCCTGCCAATGATGAGATAGCTTACTTCTACATGCCACATTATTGTGTCAGAAATAGTAGTACCACTACAAAATTAAAAGTGGTCTTCGACGCTTCAAGCAAGACTTCAAGCGGCATTTCATACACTCATGATAGAGCCAGTATTATAGCAGGATGATCTATCAATATTACTACGCTTTCGAATATATGCGTTAACGGGAGATCTGGAGAAGACGTACAGACAAATTCGCATCAATGAAGAACAAACGTTACTACAAAGGATTTTATGAAAAAAAGATTCATCAGGTATATGAGCTATTGAGGTATATGAGCTACTCACGCTAACATACTGAACACCAGCGTCATTTGTGGCCACGAAGGTGATACAACAATTAGCGGAATTAGAAGTACATTCATTCCCGAAAGGAATCACTAATGCAGAGATTTTTACGTCGACGACTTCATTACAGGTGCAAGAAAGAACTAATCGACATCCGAGATCAATTAATATGCATGTTCAGCAAAGGTGGTTTCAAAATACGTAAATGGGCATCCAATAATAGTGAGATTCTACAGGATCTGGCAAGCTCATCCAAGAATCAATTGTTAGAAGAATTAAACAGTTATTGTTAGTCGGCCCCGTTCCGAAGACGGGGCGAACATGCCACCTCACCCACAAAAGTATATGCGACAAATCATCCAGCGAAGTCTTCCCGAGAAGGGTGATGGAAAAACTCAGCATCTGCAGGGTTTTTCTGCAGGAATGATTAGTTTTGCCGCGACGCAGTCCTGAGTTCTCGAGTCCTGAGTTCTCGTGAGGCATCTCGCGCCCACAGGGAACCACGGGGAGGCACTCATTTGCATCTCCAGACGCACGCCCTAACCCTATAATTTATTATGTTCCTAAACTGCTGACTCAGTGATGCGTGTTTACCGTGATAATATACGAATTTGCTTTGTCAGGGATTTTCCTGTGATGAGAGACAGATCTCTCTTAACTGAGCTTCACATAGCACTTTGAGAGCATCGGTCCTGTCTTGATGAACAGTCCCAGAATCTAGTCCTTTTTTTGAGGTTACTTTATATATAATGATTCTTATAATGACTTTTTAGAGAAGTCGACGAGTTTGAAATGCTTTGGTGTTTGACACTAGGAATTGCCTCAAGCAGTTTCCTCGTTATGAAGAACTATATCCCATAAAGCAATTCTTTGCTCTTCAAATTCTGTACACTCTAAGAGGTGCCAGACTGGTTCTCTTCAGCTCTACATTTGCATGAGCTTTTTTCAATAAGTCTTAATTGTGAAAGTTTCGCATGAAAATTACCATGGCCAGTTAGAATCTGCGTAGACTAGTAGTTTGACTGAATCCATTTGGCCTGAAACCTTTCTTGTATGCTATTAAAGAAGGTGAACATCACTCGACCCTTTGTCGAAATTTCCCACCTAATTTGCCATCTTTGTTATCTCTTTCCTTATTACTTTCTTTATGTTTTCTGTATCCTTTCCGATTCCCTTTATCTCTACTTCCTTACTCTTTCTTACCTCATATAGGGTTCTACGTTCATTTAAGAGTAGATCAATGGGAGTTTGTCCTGCTATCACGCAGAGTGATTCCCAAGACTGTGTGCGATATGCGCTTGTATGTGCTATAAGCACTTCGCGCTGCACAGCCCTAAGAATTTTCTTGTTCTTTGCAGTATACAGGTCGGTCCATCCTGCGGCTGCATATGCAATCACTCCCCGGGAAATTGTAGAAAGCGTTCTGCATTTAAGACCTCATTCTTGTCAGCTTGTCAAGCTTATTGAAGAGTATCCCTTTAGATATTTACTTTACTCTTTAGATACTTACAATGTAATTCGACTCGCTTACCTCTATTGAAATGAACACAAGGTACCTAATCAAGTCTTTGAATCTGATTTTTACTTACCTATCCTAACAGTGGTCTACTTTTAAAATTTATTCTTCTTCTCCTGTTCTTTGGCCTTTTATCTTGGCATATTCCTCCCTGTCTATCGACTTGGGTCTTTCTTAATTTCTCGCTTTTGAGCAAGAAGCTTCAATCTTTCGCTCGGAGATTTGAAGTTTGATCAATTTATACCATTCGACAATCTGGTCTACTATTATAATATCTGGCTGCCAACTTCTATCTCCCTTCGGGAATTGTCGCTTACCAATATAATAAGATTGTCTGCATATGCTATGAAGCGATCTTTAGCCTGTACCAGCGCTTCAAATTCTATTAGCAAACTCTACTAGCATCCATAGCAATTCATCGAACATTAAGCAAGTCGGCCCGAATCCTGCGGACATCCTCTTGTTGCTTACTTTGATATTTTTGTATCATCTATCGAGATGCTTACTCGTCTTTTATCGAAATAGCTTCGAAGACATTCTTAGGGCATTCCCTCGACTTCAATCCTTGCAACACTAAGGGCCATCAGACGTTGTCAAAGACACCGGAAATGTCAAAGAGCAACATAGTGTACGTCCCTTTAGTGGTACAGAAACTGCCCGCCGCAGTTTCACGGCCGCGTCCTCCATCGACCTGCCCGGCATAACTGTCGATACCTTCCCGGCGCCAGTACTGTGTCTGTTAGGCACATTTTGAGAAACTTCTCGAAGAATTTTCTTATTACAAGGAGAAGGCATATTGGCTTACAGGATTTTTGGGTCCTTCACGTCCTTGTTCTCGCTCTTCAGAAGGATTCGTAATGAGCCTTCCTTCCAGATTATAGGAAAGACGCCTCACTGAAGATACCCATTAAATACTTTTAGGAATTGCTCAGGGGTTTCTTTTACCGATATTTTTAGTATTTTGACTTCTATCAAGCCTCCATGCCTGGAGCTTTATCGTTCTTGAATGTTTTGATTGCATTTCCTTCCCCGTGAAGAATAGAGCATCTGTTGTGTCTGGCGCTATTCTTGCTAGACTTCTAATTTCGCCTTGTTCTTGCGTATCTTCGTAGCTTAGGTCATTTGTGTATCCAACAGACATTGTGCCGTTTCCTCTACAGTCTTTGTCATATGCTCATCTCTTTTGAGTGTGCTTATGATCTTTTCTATTTTTAGTTTATTTGCTTGCTGTTTATATACAAAGCTTCATGGTTTTTCATTACCATATTCTGTGACAAACTTTTTCCAGCTTTCATATTTTGTCCTCCTTATTACCCTGTTGTATTAGCATAGGGATTTTTGATATTTTTTCTTTAAGGTGATTTATTGATTGTTCCAACTTCAGAGTCAGTTTGATTCCTTGATCCTCTTAATCCTTGGATCATTTTCCTCTTTTGGTTCACCTCTTTTTTCAGCTTTATCAATTCTTTTATCCACCACGGATTTGACTTTTTGAAAACTCTTTTTCTCGGCATCGATTTTTCGCTTCCAATATTACCTCCTGTAACTCTTCAGCCATTATTTCTGCTTCTTCCGCAGATTTCGGGCCGAGGATCCCAAGCCTTGATCTGGATCTTTCAGGCTCTCACTGAATCCAGTCGGCCCGTCGTATGTCGAACCTATGTATGCTTGCAGTTCTGCGGTCATTCGCCGTCCTTGGCGTCCTCCGCCCGATCTCCACGGGACTGTGGTTACTGGTCGTCCATTCTCTCCTCACCTTCCATGTGTCGATGATTGGCTTATTTGAGGGGACACCAAGATCACATCTATGAAGGACGATCCCCTCCTCGAAGGTGGCCCTTGATAGACTTCGTTTATTATTTCAAAGCCAAACGCACAGATGAAGATCAAACTTTCTTCCTCTCTCGTCAGTTTCAGGGGAATCCCAGAGCAACAATCGCGCGTTAACATCTACCGTTACTATGAACCTCTCAGGGATTGAAACATCTTTTCGAGGTGTCTGAAGTGGCCCTCGATTTCGTCGCTGGAAATAACATGACACGACGTATATTGATAGGCCAGGAGGCTGCACTTCCGCACACACACACACA
>Ga0157363_1004983_pt1 | contig 12352 bp, 6 predicted proteins | sample AttsexASBM1_FD_111477 | JGI IMG/M metagenome (GOLD analysis project Ga0157363, IMG submission 111477) | Fungus gardens microbial communities from leaf cutter ant in Ribeirão Preto, State of São Paulo, Brazil - Atta sexdens ASBM1 | ecosystem: Host-associated > Fungi > Mycelium > Unclassified ...
ATTGAGATTATTAATACCTAGCTTTGTTCCCATACGTTATTTATCAATGGATTTTTTTTAATCTTGCACTTCCCAATTCAGAAAGAACGATTTTGCTGCAATATCTAAAAATTTAGCTAGATATAGATAAAAATAATTTTGTTAGACTATCAAAATATTCACGCAGAAAACTCAAGTATGATGAGCAATACTACAAAAAATTTTAATATTTTAACAACTAGCTTAAATATCCTATATAATTATTTTGATAATCCAACAAAATTATTTTTGGACCAGTATCTAGCTAAATTTTTAAATAAAATCGTCAATTCAACAAAATCGTTTTTTCTGTGTATTTTCTAAAACTCGATGCAACGTATGTATATCCGTTTGATTGTTGTACACATTCGGCTATAAATCAACAATTCGACAAAAATAAATTCTTTTCACTAATATTTCACAAAGCTTTGCACGACAAAAATAATTAATGAAAAAAACATAATTTTTACTTTCCTTTCGTACCGTCGCTTGGCATATTACTATTATATACTTGATAATATTATAATATTTTAAAATATACATATCTCGAAAAGCAAATTATACTTCAATCAATTATTGTTTATCATTTGTATTTAATATATTCATTGTGATAAATTTTTAATATGATATTATTCATCATTTCATACATTAATATCTATGACTCGTTAAATAGAAGTATCACGTACATTGAATAAGTTATAACACAAAGAAGGTATATGAATATAATCGCTACCCGTTAAGTGCGCTTCCATGTTTCACATCCTTTTATGTATATCTCACAAGAATATTTCTCGTTGATGCAACTAGGAAACCAGAAGTATAGATAATTTATAACTTGATATACTCAAGTTAAGAAAGATGTATACTTTCTTTTATTTTTAAGTACAGGATTTTAGTAATACACTAGTACTTTAGTGATGTATCGTTTACTTAGATCAACGTTAAATCTCGTCTTTGTTAATGCTGAGCAAATTTTTATGCGAACATCGCATAAAAAATTTTGAAGTCCCTATATATTTATATTTCATATAAAATTGTCAAAAAATCATTAATCATTTTTGCATGCAAATATTTTCAGCAATATTGATATCTTTTTGCATATAAAAATTTGATTTTGATGACGCAATTTGTTTTAAAAATTTCTTTAATATTTGCATTATTAAATATTTTAATAATTATTCTATTTATATTATATATATATATATATATATATATAAATCACACACACACACACACACACACACACACACACACACACACCACACACACACAAAATTTTAATAAAATAAAATTAATGCAAAATTACCAAATAACGAAAATAAATTTTGTATTTCTACAGTTTTGTTTAGTAAAATTCCAGCTATATTTAATTGAAGCGTGTATTTATTAAATAAGAATGTAAACTAATCAAATAATCCAAAAATAAAACATGCAATAATAATTTTGTAATATTCCATACATCTATATTTTATGTGCTGGTTACACTCTAACCCGAGTTATCCTCGCAATGACGATACGCAGAAACACCGTACGTTAACGTGACAGATCATAGCAAAAGTTATATGTATACGTTGATGCGAGGATTTCGTGCTCGACATCACACGCGATGTATTATATGCATATCCAAGTTTGCATTGGCGTTATTGCTCGGAGATTTGAGTATCTCATGTTTACACAGGTATACTACGTATGTAGCAATCTGTGTAGATAAAAAAAATCATACAAAATTTAAGATATTGTGTTAATAATAAATTACTCAGGATGCATGTTTAATTGTATGTTTGCTATCAAATGGTTATAAAAATTTGGATATCGGCCAATAAATTTGATCACATTTAAAGTGTAAATACACACGGCGGATCCAGGAAAAATATGCTAAACACTGACAAATAAGGACAAGCACGAATACTTTCTGTTTATACGTTTCTTTAGGCGATGTACGTGGTTGGACTTGTCTCTATGTGTTAACCAACCTTGCTTCTCTCTTGGTTCGATAAAACTTGGCGTTTTGCATAAAAAGCACGAACGATATTTGGCGCTGAATATCAGCAAGGTGAATACCTGGCGATATACGTGCAAGAAATCTTGACTGATGCCGGAGGTGGCAATTCGAATACCAAATAGCGAGAAGTTGTCGTTTGGTGTCGCGAATCAGAGGAGTGCAAGTGATGAGACTCACAGTAGAAGTAAACGCGGAGCACGCGGAAACGAACAAGAGCGCAAGAAACGCGCTTACTCGAAATTAGGAACTTTCCACTCGGAAATATTTGTACTGCTTATTATTTATTGATAAAGAAACGGCGCATTGTTGCGTAAGGAGAAACTCGTTCAAACTTTCTCATGAATTTCCACTTTTGTGATTGTCGCTTCGCGAACGCGCCGAGTTGGAATTTTGCCGGAGAATGTAGATCTCATTTCATCGATTTTTTATGCTTTGATTTATATTTCAGCGCGCTTGCTGTCTGTACATTTGCCAATAAACGGGTTCAACAGCATCGACGAGAAATCGTATTGTCGTTTCCATTAAGAACTTTAAAAATGAGTTATTAATTTCATTTGCTGAAACTGTTTGTTGTTACAAATGATACATCCGTACAATATTTTTCGCATCGTGACAATCTTTCTTTTCCAATTTACTATCAATAACTAGTAATTAAGAACAATTAAAAAGAAAATAAAGCAAACTTCATTTGCGTTACCTCCATTAATCTATTAAGACTCATGGCTGGACCAGTAAGATTAGTAAAAAAAAAAAAAGACAGTTGGAAATAGGACTGGGCATGAAAAAAAGTTTCTGATATAAAAACCACATTAAAAATTAATTATGCAACTAAGTGTTATATGAACAAATTATTAAATATTAACTATAAAAAGAAACTAATTATGTTAATCAATTCTGCAGGAAAAGTTATAAAAGAAACTATATAACTTTTTCTTATATTGAGATTTCTTCGTATGTAAAAAAAATTATAAACATTATGAATTATTGAAACTCATTCCTCTTTATAAAGTTAGCCAAAAAAATTGTAAAAAATTACACATGTCTTTTGCAATTTTTCCCACAGAATCAATTAACGTAATCCGTCATATTTATTGATGTATAACATACATATTTATTATAACAATTTGCAAAATTGATTTTTGTAATGTGCTTTTTATGTGAGAAATGTTTTTTTCATACTTCAGTTCTATTTTTAAGTATTGTTTTTAAGTATTGTTTTTTTTTGCTTACTGGTTTAATCGTGAGCGTTAAGGATGTATATTGGATGTATAATCTCTTTAAAAAGAATGAATTGGAATTGGAAATTTATACTTTCCATATGAAAATAAATGTTATATGTATACATATGAAACAGTTCAATAAATCAATATTTATATATTCATAGCAACAGAATTTTATAGTTTAAATAAAATTTTCTCATTTTGTTTTAATTATAATATATTTTGAAAACATATCTACCATTTATTAAAATAATTTTAAATCTAGGTTCTAGTCTCGCTGTCAATCTTTTTATATTATTTTCAAATACAATATAGAAAAATCTGCATTTTTTCTATAATTTTTTATTTTATTAAAAAATACGCGTAACATGTGTGTGTACATCCTTAATGCATGAGTTGAATAAAAATTCAAAATGTTCCAGACTACAAATGTTCAGACTACTGTCTTTTACGACCAAGGTTAACCGAAGACGATGTTTGTAATCTTAAATAAGTGAAACTTGTTGTATTCCGCGAAAGCTCTACAGGTGTACTAACGACGATGTGCATACATACAACGCGCGTCTTCGATGCGCTGGGCCCGCTATATAAACAAAAGAAAGAACAGTCATAAAGAATCGGGGTCTCGTGGGCACACGGTAACGCAGGAAACAAGATACTCTACGTTTACATAATGCATGAGAAAGAATATTTACTGCTCCATCGGCGTATATATGTACCTACATGTTGCATCGTACACTTTCAAAGCTACTAGTACGTCACTGCAGCGGGGACTATTCGGCGCAATATCTGAAGCTAAAGTTGACGCTTTACGACGAATCTATTACTAGCTACAACTACACTCTTAACATTAGTGACGTATACTATGTTCTCGCGATACTAACTTTATGTTGCAATGTAACACAAATTGTGTATGGCTATTTCGAAACGGATAAATCAATCCAACATTCTGACGAAGGAAAAGGACACGTTTGTGATGGTTCGTATTTAGTATTTAAATTAATAATAAATGATTTTTTTAGCTTGATATATATAAAGATTTACTTGATTTTGTAATCGATTCAATTCGATCATTTGCTACAAATGACTTGAAGAAAATATATTCTTATAAATCTTTGCATGAAATTATATGCCCGTAATATACCTAACTTTTCTGTAAAATATACAATACTCGAAATAATACTTTTTATCTTGCAAAAATCCAGACAACAAATGGAACATGACTGATAAAGCTGTCATGAGATCGTAGGTTTTTCATAAGCTGTCTTGCTGCGAATAAAAGACAAAGGCAGAAGCATAGAGGAGATTTACGTCAATCCAGTTCACCAGCCGACACGAGAGACGAGTAATCAAATTTTCCCCTAAGATGGTGGCAAACACGTCGACGTATTTGCCGAACACTCGACAGAACCTCTCAAACTCGATGGTTTTCTACGATTATACGTCTATAATGCTTATGCGCTAACAGCAGTCTGATTGCATGAAAAAGAAACTACACAGACTCGGAATTTATTGCACAACATCAGGTAAGAACAAACGACGTCTTTAACTTCTTTACGAAGACTAATTGTGCTATCTGTTCTTACTCAAATGTACAATAATTATTTAGAATACTGCTATAAAGGAACCTACAATATCATGAGAATTCTCAATCCACTCTAATTTCGTACGAGAATGATGCATGTTTAATAACTCATTTTCATAATTTTCATTTGCATTTATACTCCCTTATTATTCTAGGCGCAAAGTTTCCCTAGCATAATGACGTTTACATGATTATTCCACGCGCCGCCATGTCAACGCATGTTGCTTCTGTGCATTGAAGCGGATTCTGCTAAAGTTTCGTGAGAATTTTGATAATTAATATTCATTACGAGAATCATACAGGCGTGGAACAGAATATGATGCATTTTCCAAAAGTTAGAAACGCGTATGATATATTACGATAAAACTATATGCTGATAAATTAATTGTTTAAGTTTTCTTTTTTTTTTTAATATAAAGGAATGTTTCAATTTTATTTGATTTATTTCTATGTAGTTTAAAAAAATTTACTACTTATATAATCCTAATTTTGCTATTTCCAGAAAGTGATCTATTGTAAGTTTCATTAATTATCTAATTAACTTTATTAATTATCTTTAATTAATTATCTAATAATTAAATTAGTTCCTTTAATAAATAAAGGAAGGTTTTGATCAATTCTATATTTGCTTTATATCTATATAGATTTTTAAAAATAAATAATTATATGATCCTCATTTTGCTAATTGTAGAAAGTGATCTAATCAATAATTAATAAAATAGAATTTAAGAATTCTATCTATTAGTGTAAATTGAACAGGTATGCTGAACAGGAACGCAGCAAAATAACTTGAGAAAAACGAATACGTCTTTGATCGTTTTTAATAGAACATCTGCGCTTTTTACCTCGTTTTACATAGTGATATCGACGTCACAAGAGGGAATCTTTTCAAGCATCTTTCCTCCTCGTTTTCGTTCTATCGCGGCTATTTATGTTTTCACAGCGGTGTGTTCAACCGAAGACTAGCCCTCATTTACTTTGGAAATGAAGGTGTTACAATGAGGTGGGCGGCAGCGCGCTTTTATTGGTACGCCTTACAGAGCCATTTTGCATCTTCTCTCCTAGCAGTCGTCACCGACTTTCTCCCTATTTACGCGTAGAATTCCACCTCTTTCTGCAGTTTTTCATTCTTCCCTTTCCCCACGTTCCTTTCTTTTCTTACCTTCTGTGAGAACGTACGTATTCCTCCTTCGTTCGAGCATCGAGCAAATTACTTTCTGAGTAGCTCCGTCGAGTCGTATCTCGTCTCACTCACGTCCCATTCTTTTCCCTTTTCTACACCCATGTCCCAGTTCCTTCAGGAATCTGGATGGATATCGACCATTATTAATCTTTACAATTCGAGGGGCAATCCTTCCAAGAGTTTTCATCCTACAGTTATTAAATGGGCGTTCTTAATCGTGTCGGATACAAAAGATAGAATATTGGAAGTATTTTTTTTATTTCCATCATCTGACAAACAGAGTACTACTCAGCAAGTTTTCACGCGATATTGGAACTTACTTCCTTATTGAAGGAAATAAATAACATTGTTATGACCTTTCATTATAATGTACGTAAATAGAATCTTTTACATTACACAATTCAAAGTCTGTAAGAGAATATGTAGAGTATGTTAGAGAATTTAATATATGTTATTATATTAATTCCATTTCGCTTTACTAAACAAGATTCGTCGGATAATCATATGATATGAGCTATGAATTTGGGTCTTTGATGTTTGAATAAATTTATAATATCTACCTCATATATAAAGTCCTGAATTATATAATACTAATACAGTGCATTGGCGTTTATGACGATTGGTATAACACTATTAATAAATGTCCAAATAATCCAAATCATCGATATATTCAATATACGAATATAATGTTTTTATATGAAATAGAAATTGACTTTTAACCTTCACATATTCCTATGCTTCACTATCTTATCTTTTACATATTTGGAGCACACGAGTACAAGCACAAATTTACGAAAACTGATGAATATAAAATCGAATTTTTTCCGCGGACGCGATCTTCTGTGTCTAGTATATCGTGCAAAAGAACACGATGAATATATGGATGCGGAAGTAATACCCGATAGCGATCAACTTTTATCCATGTATCCCGTTTTTGTTGCTGCCGTAATAATAGCCATAGCAACAGCGAGAGCACCTCAAGGGAAGTATCGATCGTTCCTCATGGGCTTGGGGAACATGAAAGATGCTTTCTTTGTAAAAGTTTGGCGCGAGAAAGACGTTTACTCTTTGTTTAATAAACTTATAGCTTAGTAAACACAAATGCGTTGAAGCAATACATAGATCGCCAAGAATATGTAATTAGTATAATTACATATTTGATACATTCATGATATCCTAACATGAATTGTAATTGAGAATTCTAATATTTAAACGATTATGATAAAAAACGCATATGCAAACATTATATTTGCATATGATGCTGAAAAATAAATAGTTATTACATTCAAATTTATCTTGGAATCTCATCGAGCAATCCAAACATTGAATGTATATAAATTTACTTATCTAATATTCAGAATATAAAAATAAATTTACAATTCTCATATTTAATTTAATGACTTTTTGTTTATGTTTCAACGTCAAATGAATAGCAAAAATGGATATCAAGTTGTCAAGGTAGAACTTTTATCGATAGCATCAAATAAGAAATAATGAACAATCCAATAAAACTGCAATAAATAGTGATATTGAGTTCGTATACTTCAAGCCTTACATAATAAATGTCTTCAATTTAATCTTATTTTAAAAGTATGCAATATTGATCTGATAACGTTTGAAATCAATTTTTTAATGTCACTTATCAATAATCAAAACTAATAAAAACTTATATAAAAATGGATATTTTAAAATTATTAAAAATAAATACATTATGAAGTTAGTATAAATACATTATTAACAAATCGATATACATCAACATCATCAACAAAAATTATTTGTGTTTATATTTTACTTCTTCGACATATCTATTAAGAGACTTATTTGAGATATTATATTGTGCTAATCAGTGTCTGATAAAATCGTTTCAATGCTATATCACAGTAAATTATTTTGCAATTGTCGGCAGTTGTTTATCTCGCTGTTTAAATTCAATATTATCTATGAACAAAAAAATAGATACGATGCTATTTGCAACGCTAAAACGACTACTCTAACATATACCATAAGCGTTACTCCGAACTCGCATGTGATATACAGACCATTCAAGGCAGACGTCTTAATGTATTCGGCGCCTACAGTATCGACATATACGTTGTCAATACAGGCTGTGTATCGCGTATTTATTCTCAAAAAGTGATTCTCGAAAGAAGTTGCTTCCTTCTTAATACTTGGTTTAATATTTTCTGTTTTCTACATTTTTTAAATATTTTAATCAATAAATTCCAAAATAAAATGTTGTGAAAATAAAATGCATTTTAAAATAATTAAAAACTTTCTTTTTGCATCAGTCACGAATATCTCTATATTTGCGGTTTTTATACACATATCTCCATACATTTTATTTTGTCTTTTAATGATTTATTTCTTCCAAAAACTGAAGAAATTATAAAAATTATAGAAATGTTTATATTGAAACAATATGCATAAACTTTTTATTAAATAAAAATCCATCTTCTATTTACAGGAAGTAATCAATTTTCTAATATAGTCTGTACGTATGTACAGGCATTTGTCTCGTCAGGGTATAAGGTCAAGTCAATGCATTTATATACCTAAGTCTATATCGTGCATTGAAATAATTGGCATTCAGATGTTGTCCCTTCAAACAATGCAACGAAAAAAAAAAAATAGCGAAGTTATCATCGAATTTCTGAGAGCCGCGTGATACTTTATATCATTTTAATACTGCCGAGATTACTGGAGTAAAAACACATTGAAATCGTTGATAAAATTAAAATCATAGTCCAAATAATACATGATATTTGTGTTCACGAATAATAATTTGTTTTTATCTGAAAAGTATAGCTCTCTTGTCAGAATTAGCTATAAAATATATATTAGGATTAAGTTATTAAGCATAAATAAAAAAGATATATATATATATATATATATATATATATATGCACGTTTGTGTGTACATCTAATATTAAAATCTCTTCAATATATAGAATAAGACAAGAAATGTTTACTCTATAGAATGTACGATAATAGAAATTATCGTTTCTTTATAGTAATTTTGGAAGTTGCGTATTAATCTTTGGCTGATTTCAGCGGTAAAATGTAAAAACTTACAAGTTAACAAGAGCGGAGAATATACTGATTAATTAAGCTATCCATACTTTTAGAACAAGTTAAAGTAAAATAAGATAAAGTTGAAGCTTTCGAAAAATAAAGTTTGACTTTAGATGTGATAGTATACTCTTCGTCACATACTAATTATTCAGTCGACAAAAAAAGAATGTTCCTTAGACATTCTTATAATTACTTTCTAATTTATTCATACCATTTTATTACAATGTGTATCCCTATTACATGCTAATTATTCAGTACACAAAAAAAAGAATGTTATTTCCTACATATTCTTATAATCGCTTTTTAGTTTATTCAGGCCACTTTATTGCAACGTGCAACTCATCGAGGTTTGCTTCGCGGAGTTATTCTGCATTATTAACGTTTCTCGGTAAAAACTACAGAATGTTGTTGAAAAGTAGGTTTCGCTTAAGATTTCATCGTATCGCTTTCATAATTTGCATATAAATAAATCAAACGTAAATGGCTCGAGTCTTTCATCTTATCTATGTATAAATAGCTCGCGCGAAAGTGAGTTGTAAACTGTTATTTTTACTGGGAACAAACGTTTTTCTTTTTCGAGTCATCGTCGATGTACTTACGCAAAATTCGCAATTCTGGAATCTACTTGACGTGGTCCAGCGAGTCGTGCGCATTTCCTCCATACGGTTACCAGAGTTTGCGTCGGTGTCGCATAATAACAGCGTCTCGCGTCGCGCTAGCAGTTTCGCAAGTTGCAGCAAGCTGCTTCTGTCCCGTAGCGCGGATCGAATTCGTGAATCCGGGGGTTTGCGAGCTTCCCTTTCTCTATTCTCTATCTCGGTTCCCCGTTCGCACTGTACCTACTGTGCATCTCGATCTCTACCTATCCTCCGTTTCCTTCCCATTCCGGCTCCGCCAGAACGGCAAACAATGTCCGGAGTAGTTTGGGGAGAGCTTGGCAACGTGCAAATGCGGCTTAACGTACAAATGCGACTCTCACCTCCTCCGTGTCGGTCCTCCGCGACGGTAGCTGAATGGAAATATATGCATCGTCTACACACTCTGTAGCAACCCCTGTTACGAAACCACCAAAAACTACTCCGCGTCAGATCTTCTCAGCGATATTCTTGATGAAATCACTTCTTCCCTTATCGTTTCTTCTCTATGTTATATAATATTTAACATCAGAGAGAGATTCGCAAAATTCAGTTTCGCATGCAATAAAACCTATTCTACAATTGCGCAGTTATAAGTAGTTGTAATTGTAAAAATTCACCACTTATAGCCGAAGATACAAGAAGAATATTTGACTGTAATTGATCAATTGATAATTCTTACAATTACTTACAACTACATTTACGTAATTGTAGAATAGACTTAATGATTTCTAAACTGCTTTTCTAAAACCTCGTGCAACATCTATTCCTTAACATTGTGATGATTTTATCAAATACTTATCATGCTTATACCGCGCATGCACGAAATGTTGGGACGACCCATTTTCCCGTGCAACTTAATGAGTAACGACTAATTCAGAGATATCGCATTTCCGTCCATTCCGTCATACATCACAAATGCATAAAATCTCACTCAGTTGTGCGACCCAAAGTCGCTCGACCGCGACTAACCTTGCTCGTATGACTATTAGCACGCTAGTCTGCATCGAACAAATCGTTTAGAAGAGATAATAGTAGTTGCAGAGAGGAGTCTCTGAGTACTGCTGCGGTATGCGCTGTATAACGATAGATGAACTCGGCACTTCCGCTCGGAAGTCCCCGACGATGCAGGTTGCAGTTTTGTCCGAAGTCAGCGCGTTGCGAATTGGCGAGCCGTTACTTTCATTGGGTGAGAGACCTTAGAGGCGTCCTTTGACTCCCCCACGGCTAATTTGTCAGGTTGTTACAGAAACAATTTTAATCGTTTCATTGTGTACGAAGCACACGGAGAAAACACAATCATGCGAGACCAACTGTACGGTAACTACATCTATTCTTTCACCGTTGGAGTTTACGGTTGAACATCGTCGTGCTCATAAATGATTTGCTTTTCGACTAAATCACTGTCCAAGTTAATGAAGTGATAACGTTAACTTAAATGTAGCGTTAACGAGTTCGGAAGAAGCGGAATTTGTCATTAGAGACGCTATTCAACTTCGTATATAGAAAACTTATTACAAACGAATAATACAATTTCAATATAACAGGATCTCGCAGTAATTATATGGAAAAGTTAGTTATGGAAAATTCTCGATGAAATGAGAATTAGTTTTTCATATAATGGAGTTTATAACAGAGAACAAAAGATGTCATAGACATAAGGCTCAACAATGAATAGTTTTTCAACTGTTGTATCAAAGATATAAAGCTTGTGCTCACCGAGTACCTTTGATACATCAAAGCTTAAAAAAATCCATTATTAAGCATTGTATTTATATTTTTTATTCATCACATTACAAACTACACATGTGAAAGCTTATATACAAATATAAGATTATATGTGAAAACTGATTTATTTAATCCAAATCCAATTTTCCAGATATAATTAGTGTCAAATCCTTTGTTAGATGAGAAAAACGCGTAGCTTCATGTGAAGATTAATAAATCCAGTAAGTTAAAAAATATATATGATCATTGTCTCAAGCTTATTGCACATAATTGCTTTGGTATGTAAAGTATGTGTAAAAGGTTTTAATTAAATATAAGTTTTTTTATGTAGTTAAATACAGCAGCACATATAGGATATATTTATATATATATATATATATATATATATATATCGTGTTGTACAAATTAAACTTAAGCAGTGGAAAAAATTATCAGGGTATAATTTCTGATGGACATCCTTGAAAACTCTTAAAGTTTAATTGGATTCGAAGGAAAAGCAGTTCGAGAGGTATGGCAGTATTTCCGAAGACGATATCGATCTGTGCTGACTTTATGCGATCTCATCAGGCGTAAAGTGTTGCAATTTGTGTCGCTATATAGAAAACTATCCATGACATCGACAACTTTCTCTAAGGCATAAATTACGAAATCACGAATTATATGGTTAATGGAATAGAAAGTAATTTTACGTTTAATAGATCATGTTTAGGACCATCTTATCTAACAAACGACTAATTATAAGATGTATAGTTACGAAGTTTATTGCGTCTTATTTATTACTATATTTAATTCATACTTTAATTGCTTTTCAGATGTAGGATAGATATTTGTTGTTAAAGATTTTAATCTCATGTATAATTATTTCCAAATACTGGAAATAAATGGATGACTTTGAAACAAACTGTGTTC
>Ga0157363_1004984_pt1 | contig 12351 bp, 5 predicted proteins | sample AttsexASBM1_FD_111477 | JGI IMG/M metagenome (GOLD analysis project Ga0157363, IMG submission 111477) | Fungus gardens microbial communities from leaf cutter ant in Ribeirão Preto, State of São Paulo, Brazil - Atta sexdens ASBM1 | ecosystem: Host-associated > Fungi > Mycelium > Unclassified ...
ATATATATATATATATATATATATATATAATATACATATATAAGAAGATACGAAAATATACTTGAATATATTTTCGTATCTTATAATATATATGTACAATCTATATATTAATCTATATATTAATGAGATAATTTAATTAATTTAATCTACGATCTATTCCATTAATTGACAAAAATGTTAAGATTTATATAATTTATTAAAATATAGCGTATATACATTATAGCTGCAATATATTCAAAAATATTAGAAAAATACCGTTAATATCTTGATAAACATAATTTTTGCATATGTAAAAAAAAATCTTATGAATTTCCAATAAACAAAAACTCATGTCTTTTGCAACGACTTTAGTCAAGCCTCTCTTTATCATTTGATATTACACGTAGTAAATGAGAATGGATTAAAATGGATTGAAATTTTTTTTTTATCCGAATGCGTATTTTAAATAGCGAATACTTTTTTGGATTCAATTGGATTCAATTGGATGCAATTGGATTGAAAAACTGCATTTCCTATTCAAAATTTTGAATTGAACAGTATTCACAATGTGTATTGTGCACAGAAAAAGCTAATATTATTTTTAGATTGGAAGCCATAGAAATATACTCCATACAATTTCTATAAATAAATAAAAACGTATTCGGGATTGAAAAATATTTATTTTAATATTCGTGAATCCATATTTCTGAAAATCTGAATCCATTTCAATTCATTTTAATCCATTCTCATTTGCTGGGCAATTAATCCCTGATCTTATTGATTATTTTTTTGATGTTCAATATATATAATTAAACTCGAGCTTTTCTTTCCTTTTTATATTTATTCATAATATGCGCACGGGCGCGCGCGCGCGCGCACATACACACACACGCACGCACACGCACACACACACACGCGCGCGCGCACGCGCGCACGCATACATATACATTACAACCCAACGAAGTAATACATATAATATCTTATAATTTCCTATTCAATAATATAACTAATATTGTATATGTTATATATAGGTATATGTTATATATAGGTATATATATATATATATATATATATATACATATATATATAACTTATATATAACATATACAATATTAGTTATATACATATATATATATATGTTATATATATATATATGTTATATATAGGTATTATGTTCCATACAACACAGAAATATTGCAGCAACATTGCAGCAACGTAAAAATGTCCGTTTTAAAAATATTAGTAAGTAATATTGCAGCAATATTACAACATAATATATATGGCAATGTTAGGTTAGGTTTTGCGCACAGTAGAGGAATACTTGTAGTATTATTGCAGAAAAAATGTGATTTCATAATTAATCATATCTTTATATTTTATATTATAGTACTGAAAATCTACAGTAACATGAACTATAAAATTTCAGTACTGACTATGCATATAGGCGGAACACGCCTATAAATAATGTAAAGACATAATTATGAAGTCATATTTTATTTATATTCATGTATGTTACATTTAACTTCTACTTCTAATTGTTTATATTATACGTCTTATATCTTATTATTGTGTCCATTGTATATTATATTTAATCTTTACTTTTAATTGTTTTATATCTATAAATTATAGGCACAATTCCTATAAATTATAGACATTGATTACGTTTATATCTTATGCCCGTTTCCTCAATGTAGATTAACTTTAATCTCGATTCAACTTACTCTTCGTCTTTTGCTAATCTATAGAAAAGAAGATAAATTGAATTGAGATTAAAATTATCTATATTGGTAGAAATGAATATTAATCGGGTTTAATAATATTCGTAGTTAGAAACTAATCATTCATTTCATTTTTCAGAGGAATATAATTATGAGATTGGTCAGTTTCATAACTACAAATGTTATGAAACCCGATTAAGTGTGTCGTGTAAACGTAATTAATTTCTATTCTTCTATTACATCCAGGTCCTTACTTTATTGGGTTATACACAAATATATACAATATATACAAGTCAATATATAGTCTTAACATTCAATGTGAACTTTCTAGATTCATAAATCGACACAATGACAAGAATCATTCGATCTTGTCTTTGTTTACTGATTTTTTAGCAAGGACAGGATATGACTCTTGTGTCAATTTGTATATCTTGCTGGAAATATTTTTAAAATATTGCTGCAATATTGCTCAAGTAATATTGCAAAAAGAAATCTTCGTAATGTTTCTGCAATATTGTATTGCAATATTGTATTGTAAATATATTTAGATAAATGATTATAACATCAGAAAGTTTTGAGAAAATTCAATTGTGTATATTCAAAAATTAGAGAAAGAGAAAGAAAATTTGAGGAAAAGTGCATAAAATTAATAAATTCTTCCCAGCATTAAGAATGAATTGAAATGAATTCCAAGCAAACGAGAATGAATTGAAATGAATTCAGATTTTCAGAAATATTGATTCACGAATATTAAAATGAATGTTTTTCAATCTTGAATGCTCAATCTTTTTATTCATTTATAGGATTGCATGAATCATATCTCTATGCCTTTTAATCTAAAAATAATATTAGTTTTTTCTGTGAATACTGTTCAATTCAAAATTTTGAATAAGAAAAGCAGTTTTTCAATCCAATTGTATCCAATTGAATCTAATTGAATCCAATTGAATCTAATTAAATAAAAAAAAAATATTTGCTATTTAAAATATGCATTCGGTTAGAAAAAAATTTCAATCCATTTTAATCCATTCTCATTTGCTGAGTTAGGAAAGCATCTGTCCAAATCAATCTATCCAAAGTTTGTTTTCCCCCTCTTTCAATATGAGACACATATCCAGACATGGATATATTCATTGTGGAAGTAGTCTCAATGTTTGTGTAGAATAGAATATCATATATATCAATTTTTATATCATGTACATACCAGTTTTTGTTTTATTTTTTCCAGGGTGTATATTCGCAGCAAAGACATAAATACAGACATCAATAGACGTGCCGAAGAAATTTATATCACGAAAATATTTTTTTCTAAGAAATAACCTTTACTTCATAATTCAAAGCTATTTATACCTTTTTTATGATCAGGTGAATAGACTTTATTTTAAAATTAGACTTTATTTTAAATCTTCTATATTAATAGAAAGTTTTTTTCAAATACGGTTTCCTTATCATAGATAAGCATTATTATATAATTCAATGATGAAGGTTGTGACTGACTGAAAGTCTATTTCACATTCATTTTATGTGTATATTCCTTGCAGATAACTGTTATCATGGCTTTAAAATTTGCCAGTAATCTGTCTTTTATGTTTACTGAAGTTCCTAATATTATTGACAGATATCAATTGGCTAAGCAAGCTGGATTTAAAGCAGTTGAAAGTGGATTTCCATTTGGCTTCTCTGTTCAGCAAGTTGCCATAGCTAAAAAGAAGGCTAATGTTGATCAAGTACTTTTAAATGTATTCACAGGTATGTTGTGTTTATATTACAACATTACAAAGATAATTTCATTAATTTTATAGCGAATTCGGTCACTTATATTACACCAGATCATTTCTACAGAACATAGTTGCACAAAAGTTGCAATACTGCATGCAGCAATATTACAGAGATTTTACAGCAATATTGCTGCAAATTCTGTGCTGTATGGATAGTACATACTAAAAGTTGCTTTACATGAAATTAACAAAGTTAAATATAAAAGTAATATAAAAGTATATAAATATTTTAAACGATTAGCTGTTTACTAATGATATTGTCACATTATTTAACAAAATATATGTGTTAATTATTCATTGTTAAAATTGATTATATCACTGCATTAAGATATTTTATATAAAGTAGCTTTTAATATGCACTTCAGTGTAGTTCGAATGATCAAATTCATCATTAATTTCAACATTGTCTTAACAGGTGATGTTACAAAAGGAGAAGTAGGCTTTGCTGCTATTCTAGGTGAAGAAGAAAATTTCAAAAAAAGTATCGAGAAAACAATAGAATATGCAAATGCTTTGAACTGTAAAATGTCAGTATATCGATAAATTGTAAATGTACAAATTTGATTGAAAATTTAATTTTTGTAATGAGAGAGAGAGTTTTCATGTTACATAATCATAATAACAAATTTTATTCTTAATAGAATTCATGTAATGTCAGGAAAAGTGGAGGCTCCCACTGCTGCTAATGATATGGTTTATGAAAAAAATCTATTGTATGCTATTGAAAAGTGTCAAAAAGAAGATATTGTTGTTGTCATTGAACCAATTAATAATTATAGTGTACCAAATTACTACATGAACAATTTTCAGAAAGGTATATGAATTCGTATTGTCTATGAATTGTAGTTTACTTCCTCATAATGAATCATTAGAGTAATTTTTTATATTTTTATCATAGGTTTAGATTTGGTGAAAAAAATAAACAATGCACACTTCAAGCTGTTGATGGATATCTTTCATTTACAACATTGTTGTGGTAATATTACAAAATGTATTCAAGATTTTTTACCTTATATAGGTTAGTAACATACATTATATTAATTTTTATTGTTAGATTCTCTTTGTGTATAGTTTTATTGTATTTTTAATGTATTTCGTTTGAAAATAATTTATTGTTAATTATATGTGCATATTTTATTTATTCAAGCAGATTTAATCTTAATATGATCTACATAAATCATACAATTTATTTCAATGATATATTCATATTATTTCCATATTATTCCAAATAAAAAAAGTATATATTTAATATATATTTAATCAGTATATTACTTTTATAGGTCACATTCAAGTAGCTCAAGTTCCTGATAGACATGAACCAGACACTTCAGGAGAGATTGATTATAAATATATCTTGTCTTTATTAGAAACAACTGGTTACACTGGCTATATTGGTCTAGAATATCGGCCGAAATCATTAACAGTGGAAGGATTAAATTGGATTAAAAGATTCGGTTACACTTTGTAAATGGATATTCATATATGTTATATATATATAAATATGTATAAATGGTTTCATTATTTATATATTCTTAAATAAAAAATATATATTTTCATATTGTATGTATGTGAAATAAAAAAATATTGCTATTTTACAAAAATTTTACAAAAATGTAAACATATATTTCCGAATGAATAAGTTTTTAATTAGCAGTAATTAGTAAATAATTTTCAATAAATCTATTAATATAAATTTTTTTTATATTAATGGAAAATGTAAGAAATACATAATTAACATACCTATAATAAGTAAATATTATTGTTTCACAATTCGCATGTGTAACTAAGTTTTCAATAATTATATGTATATGTATATAAGGTTGAATATATAGATATTATTCATATATTTCATCTAGTATAAACATAAATAATTTCTTAAAAAACATATACATAAGCAAAAATGGCAGCTCAATATAAGTATACACAAACTCTTATATCTGAAATTCATATAATAAATTATACAACCAATTGCATAATTTATATTTTCTAAATTTGTCTGTTTCTAAATATAAAAATGATATTCTTAAAATTAATATGCAAACAATGAAAAGTATTTATATAAGTACAAGCGTCTCATTATTCTGTGTATATCATTCTATTCTGTATACATTATTCTGTATATATTATTATATTATGCAACTTTATTATAAATTTGAAAAATCGATTGCACTTAATTATAGATTACAATGTGGAATTTGTATTAAGTATCTATTATATTTAAAAAAATAATATTGTAGGATGATTCTTATTATATATATTAAAAAAATTTTATTATATATGAAATTCATATTTTTGCAAATATTATTTTTATATTATATTTTATGAATCATTCCGAGACTCAGCTCTGATTATACAGGATATTTCCTGTAACTGATTATTTAAAATGTCTCCGTTGTTTTTGATGATACGCGAAAATATCACAGGGGTTCTTGTTCGGATTCGAAGGAGCATGTACTATGATAAGCAAAAAATTTTTCTCATTTTTTGAGATTTCGTCACCTTTATTTTTTTTTAATGAAATTGTATGTCCATATTTTTTTTATATATAGTTCCTCTAATTATTCTGCACATAAAAATATTAAGATAGTGATATAAAAAACAAATTAGTTTACGAGATATTTTATTCTGGCATATATTGACTTAAGATATTAAATAACTCATATTATTAATTTTACTATTAATTTTTTGATACTCATATCTTAATATTTTTATATGCAGAATAATTAGAGGAATCATATTGTGTAAAAAAAATCGTACAATTCCATTTAAAAAAGTGGAGATGATCTTGAAGTCTCAAAAAATATGTAATAATATTCTTGAGAAAAATTTTTTGCTCATCATAATATGTTCCTTCGAATCGAACAAAATTCCTTATAGTATTTTCTCGTCATCAAAAACAATGGAGATATTTTAAATATTTTATATATATATATATAATGAAATTGCAAGTTGTACATAAAAATCTTAGTAACAAATTACTAAAAATTTAGAATCATCCTGTTTATTTTTTACAATAAAATATGGACGAATTTTTATTTGCAATTTTTATCATTTTTATTTTGTTCAGCACATGTGCCTACGTTTCGATAAAGATTATTAAATATATTACAGAATATTACTGCAATATTCTCTGAATTGAACTGCAATGATTCTTCATCATTTTATAGTACAATTTGTAATCTACACACTCAATCAATTACAAATTTATAGTAACATCGATATTATACATTACGCTACTGGATAATTTAATTATATGTGAAACATTATGATTAAAATTACAAGTAATTATAACAATACTTTTAACAATGAATTCGTGTATATATTACAATATACATATATAATACAGTTAATATTCAAAGATGTGGAATAAACTGCAATGTTAAAAATATTTGGCAATAACAATTCAGTGTGAATTTTCTTTACAATAATACCTATATAAAATAGCCTTAAACGCACAACGTCGAGAATTAAAACATAAGAAGCATCAAATATAAATTTATATTTTGGATTACAATCGTCTGAATTATCATAAAGCAAAATTACAATTATGTGAAGGCGTACAGATTTGTCGGTGTTATTCAGACAGATTCTGTGACATCCATTAGTGGTTGGTCGACATCAACAGAAGGACCTATCACAGCAGTGCTGTAAAATATTTTGAATAATATATTTTATAAGAAACTCCAAAACTCTTAGCAATACAGAACATAAAGATCTTATTTATAACAGAAATAAAATACAATAAAAGCTATCAATCACAATACTGCACAAAAAACAAAGATCAATGCTTCATATAGCTTTATCAAATATTGTTATAAATACAATCATTATAAAAATGTTAATTTGCCATTCATTCACCCACACTCAAATACAGATATAATATAGAATAAAAAAGAATAACGTTCATTTTGACTTTATATACACATATTCATGCAAGCGTGATATTGTAATATTCAATCGGGATTACAGACAATATTACCCAGTGCCAAGAGCCAAAATTGTAGCTTCTTGTACCAATGTCATTTGATCAATGGTGGACCTGTGATCAATCAAAAATTCAATAGAATGAATTATATAAAAAAAAAGATATTGTACTATATTTACCTTATATACATGATATGTATGATTATATATATATATATATATACACACACACACACATAGTGTAAATAAAATTTAAATTACACGTTCAATTAGCTTGAAATGAACAAATATTTGAAACATGTATACTATATAAGATCATGAAAAATTATGAAAACAAGACATCAATTTATTTCAGTCAGATCAAAGGAAATCTAATGCAAATACATATATTTTTTAAATCTGTTTTATTGTTATTTTTTATATTTTTTAATGCATATTAAAATAATAAGGAAAATTGTTTTATATGGCAAATTAATATGGACTCAAACAAGTTCTTTTGTTAATTTAATTTTAAATTATTACGAGGAAAAATTGAAGCAATAATAATGATTTCAGAATTAGTTTATTGTGGAAGCAGGAGCAGTCAGCAAAAGAATGTTTAGTATTTATTAGTAGTAAAATCGGAAACTTACTGTAATTTCGTAGCACGATGTATTTTATTTTATTTTATTCATATATTTATGTGATAAAACTTCATATAATGCATTTGCAAAATGTAAAAACCTAAAAGATGCATGTATAAGTTGAATGTCAATAAATATGTTCAGTCAGGATATTTCTGTAAATGATGTGTAAATTATACTTTTGTATTTCTTAATATTGTTATATATTTCATTTATTGATAGGCACTGTCAATATAGGATAGGAATATTCTGTAAATGTGGGATAAGATAAAGAATAATTATAAATAAAATTTTATTTCTATGAAGAAATTCATTTTTTACAGATGATTTTAGATATATTTCCTATTCTACTATAAATATAAATGTTCGTTTTTTTAGCAACAAAGAATATTTGAATTAACTATTGGAATGTATATATCATTGTTCATTATTAACAGAATGCATAATAATATATAGTTATTTATAATACAATAATATGAATTTCATTTCATAACAATTAAAATATCTAGATACATCAATTTGTTTACTATTGTGAAAACATAGTATGCCAAGTCCTCTGAATAAACAAGACATCCTACAACTCATCTAAATTTTAATTCTCTGATCTATTTGAACTCAAGTTTTCTTCGTAGAAAATATTGAGAGATTCAGATCATTTATAATAATCTTCCAATTCTGAATGTTATATATTTTTACAGTTTTAAATAAAAATTCTGTTACAAAATATACTTCAAATTAACTGAAAAATATTACTTTATCAATTTATCTATAGATAAGAAATTCAATTATTTCTAATTGACAATTATTTCTAATTGAATAATTATTAACGCCTCAATATTTTTTAGTTTAAGAAAAATCGATTCCAAATTCATTAGAGAACTTGTTATTAAAATCAGTTACGAATCATGAGAGGAGGCACTTTACTTTAGTTGCGATAGATTTTATACAACTACATGTACTATTAAATAATAACAAATATCTGCATAAATATAATTTGTAAGGAATGATTGCTATATAAAGTGACGGTTGGATATACTATCAAATTGAATAAAATTGTCTTGTCTAAGAATCAAACCTATAAAGTACCTGATTTACATAGGGAGATGGAGAGTCAAATTCAGTTTCATCACCCCACTGTTGGGTGCCGGGGCCCAACAGAGTATGAGTATCTTCATTGCACAGCCGCTCGGGAAAGTTTACCCCGTCTCCAAAGCTGCAAGCCATACCCTACCTTCTACTCGATGTTATCCCATGTCTACAATCCTTATGGCGTAACTATCTATCATATTTCCCTTTTTTTATTTTTTTTTGTTGATTCAATTTACTTATCTAATCGATTAAATGAAAAAGAATCGTAAAGGAAGTAAAAACAAGATACTTCTTTTAAAGAAGGAATAACTATACATAGTTACACCACTTTTATACTACAAGTACAGTTTATAAGAACCAGATGCACAATACCTCACGTGATTATTATAACAATTTTACGCAAATTAGTCTTCAACTAAAATTTATAATGTAACATAAGACATGCAGTTTTACCACAAAAATTAATCTTAAATGCTTTTATATAAATACATTATTATTTAAAAATGTGTATATTACATTTAAATCTTTCAATACACATACTGTAACGAGTAGATATTTATCTGTAAATGAGATATTAAAATATAATATTAATAAATATATTTTTAGAGAAGACTGCAGAGATTTTAAAAATTAATTTTTTTGTTTTTTAATAATATTCTTTTCCTTCATTTCCTATACATTTCAATAAAAAACAAAAATCAATTGGCAGTTATAAGATATATGCAAATTGTGAATTGTGTCAATGTTATCAAACATAATTGTAGTTACAAAGAATACCTTCTCACTCAGAAGCAGAATAAATAAAAGTTTGATTTTATAGATTTCGCAGACAAATTGTATAAAAAGCTTAAGTTACGAAATGATTGGGGAAGAGTAATAGCTGTAGAAGTGATAGTCAGCGTCAAACAAAAAGGTATGAATGCGTTGCATGCAGCCTGGAAGCACTTAAAGGTCTTATCATTACTCTGGAACTCTATAAAAGAATAAAGGAAAAGATATACAAAAATATAAACATAAAGGCAAGAAAATATTTTGAATAGGTTAAGAACATCAAAAGAAAATAGCAAAACTTTTAAAAATCTCTTTAAAAGCAAAGTATTGAAAGTTCTTTTGCCCAAATTTATTTTCAAAACTTATATTTAAAGTACATTTATTTGTTAAGCACATCTTTATCGAAAAAAAAATCCGAGTTCCACAGTAAAGAGTCAAAGTAATTAATATTGCATTTTTGTTTAAAGCTTTTATAATGCTGACCTGTTCTGAGTACTGCCCATGGAGTCATAAGTATTGGGTGTGCCCTGGTGTTGCGATCTTACTGGGTAGACGACACCATTTCCCAGACTAGAACACATCCAATGCAACCACTCCAATTTAAAAAATATTGAATTTGTTTTTGTCGGTCATAAAAGTGCAAATATAGTGCTCATAAGAATGACTTGTAAGTGCGGGAGTTGCATACTAACTAACAGTGCATCAAAATGAAAAATTTTTATATCCATATTTCTAAAAAAAAAAACTTTGCATCGAAAAAATAGGAATTTATATACAGGACAAAAATGGAAAACAGTAAAATTTCAATTTATAACAATCTATCTGCATCCTGTTCTGATTTAATATAAAACATAAAAAATATCATACAACATATTTCTTTCTGTATAATTATTATAACACAGAGATATAATAAAATAGTTTCAACATGTACATCTTTTTATTATAATAGATGGAAATTCTTCAAAACTTTTTGTAGAAAAATCAAAAGAATAATGTATAATATTTTCACACACATAATTTCGGAGCATTCTCCATATAATTATAGATAGAAAAATATATATAGAAAAATACTAATCAAAAATTTAAAAAATTGTATCACATAAAACATGCGATTATTTTGTTTCTTTGAAGGAAAATAAACTTTGAAAAAATCAGAATTGCTCACACTTTATACTCAAGGCCCTGCAGTACTTATGTTACCGTATTTCAAATTTCGTTTAAGTATGCCAAACCGCATAGTTGTTTTTTTATAAAGATTATGATAGACGGTATACTAGAAGCATACAAATTGATATAATAGTTGAGTTATTATGTATTGTGCAATTGGTTCCCACTTTGTAAATTATACAATTTTATCGCGTACAAAGTATTGAAGAAATGAAAAGGACATACCTACTAAATATGGGTAGAAACCAGAGTCGCGGATTGTCACCGAATACTTCCTGAAAATTATTGTATTTTCCCAGACTAAATCCATCTTTGTCCTTTCCTGTCCGAAACATAGGTGCTCTAAAGGCCTCTATAAAACAGTTACATGGTACTGATTAAAGATTACACATTAAATATTGTAATAGTAAGATGAAAATATATATATATATATGCAATAAGTACCTAGCGTCGATCTATTATGAATAACGAGATAGCAATGATAGAAGAAAAGGGAGATAAGACTGACTGCAAACATCAATGCAACGAAAAAAAGAAATAGCAGGTGAAATCTACCCATTCCATCTAGTTCACCCTACAAAAGAAAAGTTTATATTAATTATAAAATGCAAATTAATTGGAATTATATATATATATATATATATAATATATATATATACACACATACACACACATTATGTTTGATATTATACAGAGTGAATCATTTTAATCGAACCAAGCAAACATAAGATAATATTTGTTTGACCTTGGATAGTCATTTGAAAGTCATGTAAAAGTCATCTTCAATTTTTTAAATTGAAGGGAAACTCCCACACGTGACTTTTAAATGACTATCAAAGATCAAATCAAATCGGTACCATCTTATGTCCTCCTCTAAATCATACAATTTTTATCTGAAACATTTTTTCGTATCTTCCATATTTGTCGAGATATTTGCCTGGTTTGATTAAAATGACTCATCCTGTATAATCTAAATAAATCATATTAATATTAATTTATTAAAAAAAAAAAAAAATCTACTCACTTGCCAAAATTGTATAAAGTATTGCAAAGATGTAGCGGTAAGAAACAAACAATAGAGAAGTCCGTATGCCAGAAACAGTATGAAAAATTTATAATTGTGGAAGCCTACGCAATTGTTCACCCACGGACAATGATGATCCATTTTTAAGACACAAGTGCCACACACGCTACAATGATGTGCCCTGTCAGGCTTTATTAACTGACACTTTTCGCAGAATCGCATAGCTAAAGAAAGAATATTATCAACATATACATGAAATTCAATAATTTTTTATGTCA
>Ga0157363_1004985_pt1 | contig 12350 bp, 8 predicted proteins | sample AttsexASBM1_FD_111477 | JGI IMG/M metagenome (GOLD analysis project Ga0157363, IMG submission 111477) | Fungus gardens microbial communities from leaf cutter ant in Ribeirão Preto, State of São Paulo, Brazil - Atta sexdens ASBM1 | ecosystem: Host-associated > Fungi > Mycelium > Unclassified ...
CACACACACACACACACACACACACACACACACACACACACACACACACACACACACACACACACACACACACACACACACACACACACGCACACGCACGCACACGCATATGTATTTTATAGACATACATAACAATATTATATGAAAGCAGACTAAAAATGTTTCATCAAAAGAAGACAATTTTCTTATTGCATATAATCTTGGATATATAATAAATAGTAAAAGATGCATTATATTAAATAATTACTCGACTCTTTACAATTATAAACTTAATTATTGCTTCTTGAATAGGACGTGAAATCCTAAATTATGTTATTTGCCTAAAAGTATCAATGGCATGACAAATATTAGTGATATGACTTTTATTTTAAAAGAAAAATTTCTTTCTTTTTTAAATAAAAGTACTCAGAATTAAAAACGCAATTTAAAATGCAACTGTCGACTTAAAAATTTACGATTGCAAATGTAATTTAATCATGTTCAATAGTTTGTTAGTAGCATCTATTATTGACCGGTAGAATGATTGTGGTGTAATAACTGAATACTGAATAGTATTTGTCGAATTTGTGGTAGAACAAGTCAATCAAAAAGTAATTTACTTTGCAATCAGAGCAAGTTTACTGTGTAATAATTTCATAAATGCGCACAATGTATGTATACTTGCGCGCTTGTATGTGTTGTACAATAATGTCACATCAATTCTTTGTGTCGATTAAACATAGTAGTAAATTATTTTTGTATTTTTATCAAAATAATTTTTTCTGTCGTTCTGGTTTTAATTGTAACGTAATTTATCGGATGATTTAGGAATATTCAATCAAATTTTTTTAACTTTCATTTCGTATTTATATATATGAATATTTTTAGACTATACATAAAAACCAAAAGTCATTTCGAAAGTAAAAATATTTCAAATATTTAACAGATTTATGTTTAAAACATTGTATAGGAGAATTTATATATTTTTATTTTGTTTCAAATATGTTATTCGAATTTCCGCATCAATATTTAAAAAAGAATCTTATATTATAAAAAAAACTTATATAAAATGCTATTTTAATGTCTGATACTTTTCATTTATAACATACAATTCTCTTTTCTATCTTAATATCTCAATTTTAAACAATATTATTAATTTGAATAATCATTTCAATCTATCAATCGCATATTGTCATAACACCATAATAAAAATAGAATTTGATTTGAGTTTTTCTCTGTATAAAATCTACACTTGTTAAAGTACAACGGTTGTACAGCGCACATGTTATTATCATGAAGGACTATCAGGAAGTAACGAGTATTATTCTGTAGCATCATTATAACTCTCAACTCGAGCATCATTTAGTTGCTTTTCGTAACGAATAACATTCAGTCACGAAATGACAAATAAAAATTTGTCATTGCGAGTAGTATCGTGTTAAAATTAATTGTAAGAGTGATCTCAATATAATACGTGTATGGAATTCAAGATGGCAGCCACACCGCTATTCGCGCTTTCGGCGGATTCGTAGTCAAATTTCTAGATGTACGCCACTCAATACGCGTGCTTAGGACCTGGTTTTACCTTTCTCGTTCCCTCCCAAATACGTGAGTAACGACTAATTCGTTTCCGACAGGGAGGAATTTTAACATGTTGCGCTAATTAGTAAAATTGAGCCCGCGCACGCATTGACAAGCGTTCGTAGCCGCGCCGCGATGAAGCGTTCGTAAACAGTCGAAACGTGGCTAATAAATGCGAATATGTATCACTACTGAATGGATAATCATTACCGCACGGAGAACCACTTCGATTAATTAATCAACGCCATTAATCGGCCATGAGACAAGCGGCGACAAAACATTCGCATGCGTATTCGCGCATGGCACGTACTCGCATTCGCATTTATCCTCCTCCGTAAGATTAACATACCATGGTGCGAATGCGAAGCGTTATCGGAAGTCCTCTGGGATGGTACGTCATTTCAGCTTGTTTTGACATTTATCCGCTTGCATGTTGACATAATTCGTACACTGGCGCGTTGCGTGAATTTGTAACATAGTTAATGCGGTTATTGTTACTGATATCGATCACACAATTACTTGGTACCGAGGGAGATATATGTATATGCGGTGTACAATTATAGAATTGTAATCGCGATAATTTATTTCTTCATATGCCGGTAGTTATAATGTAATTAAGAATATGGTGCTTTAGTTAGCAAGGAAAAATAACGCGCGATAATGAGCCTTCGCCGGTAACCTTCTACATGAGTTATTTTTGCGCTTAATTGACCGACTTTAATCGAGAAATAACATTTTACGTGGTTTTTACAATGTGCAGCATAGAATTACAGAACTAAGTTGCTCATATAAGTTATAGGCTCGACGCCCACAGGCATGCTAATTCAACGCTAATTAATAGTAACCCTCTCGATAACTCAATGAACCCTCGAATCTCCTTTGAGAGGGCTGACTAACCCTCGATTCCTCTCAACTACCACTCTCCTCTCTCTTTGTCCTGAAGTTGCGTTACTAAAGTCTGTGCTAATACGAACATCAATGATAGACATCATGTAACTAATGAAGAAATTCAACATAATTATGCAGTTTTCTTATGACATCTATTTGATATCAAATAATTTACCATAAAATTGCAATCATTTTTTACATTCATACATATTATTACATAATATTGTTAAAATATTTTTATCTGTGTGTGTGTGTGTGTGTGTGTGTGTGTGTGTGTGTGTGTAAATTATTTCAAAAAGTCTTTAGTAATAAGTTTTTGCATAAAAATTATGTTTCTCTACGAAAATTTTCCGAGGATAATCTTTCGTTAATGAATCTCTTCTTTTATACTTCTTTTATTTTTTTTTTCATAGTACCAAACAATGTCCGTGAAGCGCTTGGGCGATTTCGACGCTTATTGTCGTGGTGGGTTCTTGCCGTGCGATTTTCAATAACGTGTCTAGCAAGCTACAGTTTTTGCCGAGTTTCTGCGCACACACATACACACACACACACATACACACACACACACACACACACATCATACATGAATATACACACGAGCCCACGCATGAGAAAGCGCGCGACGCCAAGCGGACAAGGACGGTTGAATTTCCAGCGACGTTTTAATGCTCGTCGCTTCGTGTGCCTGCAATTCGTTCAACTTTTATAGAAGGAAAGATTTACGAGGATTTTAGCACAGTGGACGAAGCCGCGTTCCTATACATGCGTGAGATCCTTGCACACGTAGTCACACAGGTGACACGTCAGAACACGCACGATAGATACGCGTCATAAACAATTCTTTTTCTTCTACACTGATATTGGCCAAAAACTTCTGCTTTGACATTCTATTTCGTTACTCTTTTATTTTCACTTCGATAGTTGTTCAACGCGAATTTTCTGAACGAGAAACGAATCTTTACACAATCATATCATTGCGAACGAAAGATTTAAACGGAAGACACTGTCACCGAGTGGAATTTTATCCGCGTGGAAAATGAAAAATAAAAAAAAGAAGCATCTTTTCTTATCTCTAAGATCATGTTGCACCTCCTTAGACTACCGAACTTTTCATATCTTAACTGAGACTTTCTTACTAAAGTTTTTTTTTCCAAATTTTGGAGAACTATGTATGAGATCAAAATTATAATAGTTTTCATAAATTTATAGCTTATACAATTACTATAATTTTGAATTTATTCAAAATAAACGAAAAAAACATATTAGGTGATTATTGTGTTATGTATTTATTAAATTGTATAGTTATTATATGTCAAATATATACTTTTCTATTAATCTTAAATAAGATTTGATGACGTATACAATAAAACGATTAGAAGAACTGTTTCAGAGACAAATAGACAATTCGTTTATTAAAAAATTTAAAATACTATCATTTTTAAAAGATAATTCATTTTAAGCAGTTGATAAGTTTTAACTTACTTAGTGACATCTTTTATTAAATAGTTCTGTAATCGCCTAATTATATATTTTATCACAAAAACATATATTATGCGTACATTCTCTCTTAAATTATATATATTTTATTATATATATATATGTGTTTTAAATATTTTTATAAACTATGCTAATTTTTATCTGGAACACAATCTTTACAATCAATTTGAATTCTTGGAAATTATTGAAAATATTAAATATCTCTATGTCCGCATTTTTGTTATCAATATATGGTTTATATAACATATAATTTATATGTTATAATTTATATGTTAAACTATATTAAAATATTATACCAGTTGTGCCTTTCGAAATTTCAAATGTGACTTAAATATTTAAGTGAAAATTATTGATGAATTTTATTTTATGTGTGTGTTCAGACTACTCTATTACTAAAATACAATAATTATGAAATACTATAATTAATGATATAAAATCTTTTTATTAATATCCATCCACAATCATCAATTTTTAAAAGAAATACATCGCAGACTATTTGAATGAAGTATTAAATTATTAGAAAAGTATCACCAACTGTATCATTAAGAAGATATTTCAAACACACAACTTTCCAAACATTTCGCCGTCTACGATTGCCAATACCGTCCACATTTGTAATCACGAATATCAGTGCGTGAAATTTTAGTGCGAATGAACGATAATTACGATAATTTAACTTCTTAAAGTTTACGTTGGAAGAAATGTCGGGACTGACGGAGAAGCTTTGATGAATCTCACTGATCGACTAGATCTTACATTTTTGTAATTTGCATTCGACGGAGTTCGGATCTTTCGAGCAGCTATCGCGTTAAACGAACTACCGATCGTCGCTAACGTCAGTGATGACAGCAGTGAGGTGGCGATCAGGCCGTGGTGTTAAGCTCTCGCCGGATAAATGTGCGCAATGTACTACTACGCCAGCAAGCTGACTGCGGCGGCTTTAAGTGGCGGTGGTCTTATCGGGGGTGGTGGTGGAGGCGAGAATGGCAGCAATAGTGGAGATGGCAGCGGGGTCTGTCGATGCCACGAGGCCCAAAAAGAACGCTCCTCGCCGAGGAGAACAACGACCCCCCAATCGACTCAGCCGACGCGGCATCATCATCCATCGCGCCCCTCGCGTGTCTATACTCCTACTCTCGGTCCCACCACCACCGAACATGTCGTCATTGAGCATCCTCGACCTAATCATTATCATCGACATAGGACCAAGCACAAGGTATGTAAACGAATAATTGCGAATGTTCTTTGTAAGTTTAGCTGTATAATCTAAAAACAGAGAAAAAAAATTAATGTGCACAAAAACGGATTTAATAAAAAAATATAAAAGTTTAAGGATATAATTAGCTATATAAAAAGTGTCTTAATAAAAAGTGACGTGTATTGAGAACATAACAATTTTTAATACGATAAATAGAAAGCCAAGATCGAAGTTGGATTTCAAATAATACATTATACATTCTTTTATTAAATCAATTTATTCCAGATATGATTGCGAGCCGATAACTTTCGGTTTCAACATAATCTTTCTGAAACGCTAATCCCCTCCTAAATTAGATTATAGAAAGAAAGAAAGAAAGAAAGATGTATTCACACAGTCGCTTAAAATTCTCAAATAATAATCTTTTTACTTTTTTAATACATACATTTGGATTCCAATCATTATTGATGTATTGATATAAAATTAAACTAAGTTAGGGAATTGTGATGTTCAAATTTTTTGTGATCTAATAAAATGTTTTTGCTAATTTTTAATAAAATTTTATATACTCTTCATGTATATTTTTCGTTTCATCGTTACAAATGTTGGATGTGACTGTATATCTTCTACTCGAACGTATGCTACTTATTCTCGAAAAAAAAAAATATTTGCTATTATACTGATACTAATTAATTATAATTAAAAATAAATTGTATAAAACACGTAAATATGATAAAATATTAGATATAAATAGATTTTGTTGGAACGGCAAAGTTCGAAGTAATAACAGAGATCAATAACAAAGATTAGGTTACAATTGCTTAGTTTTTCAATATCTTTGTAAGATTCTAATATACTGAGCAAATTGTTCTGATTAAACCAAACAAAAGAACTCAACAAGAATGGTTTTGTAATGAGATCGGACGGAATTTCTGATTATTAAATTAGAAATTCTGTTTGTTCCCATAGTGCTATAATTTTTAAGTTATTAACTTAATTATAATTTTGTTGTTAAATATGTGTTTCCTTTTCTGTCAAATATTTTTAAACATTAAAAAAAAATTTTTAGTAAATTAGTAGTGATACATATATCGCAATTTTTTGCTAAATTCTATAAGAAATTATATGATTTGTTTTTGTAGCTAAATTAATGTACATTTATTGAAAATGAAATAAATACGCATTTGATGAAGACGAGAAAGTAAGATATTTAATTAATTTAATCATTATATACATTTATTATATTCTTAATTCTAATTGCTTCCTTTCGTTTTATGTATTTAAATGTATTATTTACACTAACAACCACGAAGGCTGTTATAGGTACGTTTCTTGTATTGAATAAATTTTAATGCAGTCCAGTGTAGCGACAAAGAATAAGCCTATAGTAACTAATCATTAAAATAACTTTTGAAAGAGCTTGTAAATCGTTTTAAAATTACATATGTATATTCATATCTATGTTTAAAATCCGAGCTAAAATTTAATCTTCTAATGTAAGTAAATATTTTAATATTTCGACGCACATCTAAGATAATTAAATTTAAATTAAGAATATATTGTATATATATTATAACATCTAACTTTGATCAATTATAAGATTTTCTATCATATTTATGTATATCATTTACACGATCATACTTATTCTTAAATGTTTTAAGTTAATTTCATGAATTTGTCGTCTCTTACATCATTTTTACAGCCAATACAATCTTAATATATAAAATATATATAAACATACACATACATTATGTTGACACTTTCTTTTAGAGAGAGATATTTTTTGTATCAATGTCTCAATCACACTAATGCTACATCAGCATCTACGAAAATATCTATTGGAAAAGCATTTAGTTTATTGTTTCAAAGAAGTTTCAAAAGTTTATAAATAAAGTTTAGGAAGAGTTTGTATATTGGAATTTTAATGCTGCTGAAACTTTTAAATACGAAGTTTAAAGCTGATGTATTAGATACTATAAATCGACCATTTATTCAGCAACATCATTTGCAGTCAACTCATGTTGTTAGCTATTGTCTTTTCAATGAAATACGAATATTTGTCTGCTCGTTCTTTATTTGCAATCAATTCATAAAAGCATAATTTCTACAAACTTGTGCGAGAATTGAATGAGAAGCGATCTAATCACTCTCTATAATAAAACTTTCAATCTACACACGATTCGAATAATTATCAGTGAGTTTGAATAATTTCGAAAAACGTCAACTACATTTTGACTCTATAATCCATAAAGTGCTATAGAATTTTTTGAACATCTCGCATTTACAAGAGCATCAAGCTTCAGTTATTTATTATCAACGCTCCATCTCGATATTACGCTGTCGATTTCCTAACTCCAGAACGCGTTTCTAATCGGCAAACTTTCGCCGTTTCGTCGATCAGAGCACTTTGCGAAATTCGAAAGGTTCGATTGTCTGGCTTGATCGAATTTGCGTATATGCCTGTCGAAAAGTTTCCTCGTAATTGCGCTTTATGCTTATGTCTTCGAATTCGATTAACAGCGAATGTAGAATGCATGATTCTTGAGTACTCTGCTTTGTACGAAATGGCGATCGCGAGTGCTCGAAATAGTCGAAATATATACTTATTAAAATGTAAGTAAGAGGAGAGACGCATTGCATTTGGATGCGCTAACGTAGTTAGAGAGACCACTAGATCAAAACTGGAGATTGCTCATCACTATCTAGAGTTAATCTACACCACGTCGCGGACTCTGATAAACTTGGTTTGGAATCCTCGATGGAAATAACACAGATGCTCGGTGGAAATTAATCTCTCAGGCGAGGTCAAGCGATCGCAAGCCTGAAAGCCGGTAGAATGCCTTGCAAAGCCGAAATAGGAATTCTATCACATTTCGAGTTTTATTCAAATTCATTGAGAAGAGCTAAAGCATCGATATCTCTTGATATGAAGTTTGTACGAAAGATATAAAGTATCACTGAAAAAAAAGATTGATTGCTGCAACAATTTAGATAGTAAAATGCTATGCCATTTTATTTTATTATCTAAATTGTTTAATCTAAATTGTGTAGTAACTTTTTCTTTCAGTGTAATATTGCCTCTTTGTAGTAAATATTTTTTTATAAATAATAAGAATTTATTTTTCTTATTATAACAATTATAACAATTATTGTTATATTATAAATTATTGTTTTAAAATTTTTTATGACACGTAATACTTTCCATGAATTCTAACAAAAGTGTTATATTGTATTTTGTGTTTCTTATATAATTATGATTACAGTTTTTATAATTTTTAATAAGAAATATATATCATATGTTGAAGCATTAAATAAATAATATAAGTTTATATATAAAATTGGAGAATAAATTTTTCATTTATTAACTGCTATAAATGAGAATATGAAAAAGATCATTTTTTTTGTACTTAGACGAAACGTAAATGAAATTGTTCGTAAGATCCTCTAAAAATAAAGAATAACACTTATTTGTCATCAGGTCCGGGGAAAGTCATGAAAATCGGGTTTATTATTGATTACTGAAATAATCATGTGAGTGTCTTTTAAATTTTGGGCCTTTTGAAATAAAATCAATTGCACATTTATGTTAAAAGATGAATAGTAAATAATGTAGAGAATGTAATTGTTTGATTCATATTATAATATATAATGTATGGGTTATTCCATTTTAAGTATCCCATTTTAAGTGTTCCAAGCAAATATTTTGAAAAATGTATTAGAATATGTATAAAATATCTTGTAATTGATTTTTTGATCAATTTATTTTAAACCTTTACATGTACAAGATTATTAAGAGGAATCATATTATGTTAAAAAATAATATAATTCGATTTTAAAAAATAGCGATAACTTTAATAACTTTAAAAAATGTTTTGCATAATTTTCTCTGGTAGACAAATAATTGTTATTTTAGAGAAGCCTTCAACAGTTTCCACCGATTAATTTAATGTGTATATTTCACATCTTCTGTTGTTATCACTAAATATTATATATATATATATACACGTATATACATATATACTACAATATACACTACATATATACTACAATATATATTACATATATACTACAATAATTAATTATACTATATTTATCAATAGATTTATACAGATATTTCATTAAGAAATAGATATTGTTTAAGATATTGTTTACGATATTGTTTAACGTTAGGAGACATTTGATTAAGCATTTAATCGAGAGATAAATATATGTCGCACAAAAAATAAATTATGTCTCGTGGAACAATACAGACGTTAAACATTGAATGACAGCATGTGTGAATCAAACATTTGTAATTAGCGGAAAAACGATATCGATCCTTTGATCTGACGTACGTAATAACATCCGCCAGGCATATCATTCCACATTTTCCTACATTATTACACATCAAAGTAGACCGAATCTATGTCACGCGATATTCAGAATACTATTCGCTTGATGTCGCGGTGAAATTTTTAATTAAACGCCATTTGACACATTGCATGTCATTATGTTTGCTATTATTGTCGCTACACATGTTGCCATCTTCACTATCATAATATAATCATTGTAACGCAAAATTACACAAATGTATCATACATTTTCTCATGCTGTCACTTTCCCTTATTATCTTCATTATTTTATCGCAAGTTTTTAATGAAGTACTGACAAGACTTTTTTTTTGCGTTGGTCGCAAGATCAACGGAAAAGTTTTATGCCTTTCGTGGTCGGAAGATGCTTTTTTTGAAAGAATGCGATTAGCGCGGCTTCAAGGCAATTAATTTGAATCGCACCTTCCACGACAGCCTCCGTTAATTTAATTTTAATTTTCACAGCCCTTCTTTCGTCCTGGGGTTGGATTATGTGCAAACGACTGGAAAGATAATAAAAAATTATTGAACTGAAAATAAAGCAGCAAAATGAATTTTATACGTTACAATGATTTTTTGTTTTCATTATTATTATAAATCCAATTTCTTTAACACTTATTTATCTAAATCATTGTCGCAAGTTATGAATGTCGGAAGACAATTTCTTTGAGCAACCGAAGTTTATAGATCTGAAGAAGAAATTTCTGCAAATGCAGGATTGTGTAGTTAGGTTTTTGTGAGAGAGATGGATTTTATTTGCTTGAAATATAAATCAAAAGTCGTGATCTTTATCTCATGAACGAACAAATTTCACTGATCTTACTTATTTCTTTATTTTTTTATTTAACCTGCTTCTTACTAAACATCTTCTACTTTGTGCGATTTGAAAACGCAATTCGGTCAAAATTTTAATATAGTACATATTTCAGATTTGTGATACGATCAACAGTTTTTCTTGTGTATCGCCTACGAAAATATATATGTGTGTGGGACTATTCTATTTATAGTAAAAAATGTACTTTCTATACACAGTTAAATGTGTGGATCAATTTTAAATGAAAACAAAATAAATTAGATTAAAGTCATCTGTTTTTAATTATGTTGCTAATATAAAGCTATAACAATTAAAAAATCAATGTGTCTTGGAGATACACTTACAACAGGGATAAATAAACTGCTACGTAGTTTTTATGACAAAAATTATGAAGTTAATTTTTCACAGTTTGCAATATCTACCGAGATTGATGTAGATGTTCAAGGTACGCGGTGACAAATTAAAAACGCTTTACAAAAATATCTTGAATAGGATCGAAGCGATGTTACATCGCAATATGATTAATTTGTAGATTACTATCATGCGCTGGTAAATCTTTTGTGTCTCTAAACTTTGCGTACGAGCTTCACTATTGATTCAGAGAAGCGCGAACTGGAAACGTGAAGCGTAGACTAAAATTCAATGCAACCGCGTTTTCCACGGCTCGTCATATTGAAAAGTCATACTCGTGGTACGTGGAATGCGTAGCTGCGACGTTGAAAATACGTCGTTAAAACAACACATCTAATGAATATCGACTCAGTCAGATAAAAATACGTCATATTCAGATACAATAGTAAAAATATAAACTCATAACAATATGATACGCATATAAATACACGTATATATGTGTGCATGAAGTAAATGAAAAAACATTTTCTCATTCAGATAGTTTTAATGTACTATGTTATTATTATTAACGTTCTTTATATTAAGAAATCATGCATAAAATTAATAAAAATTTTTCAGATTTTAAAAATATGGAACAGTGATTATGTAAGTGATAAAAAACTTTTTGACAATGTATTGTATGAATTATTTTGTTAGCTTTCGTATTTTGTCGAATATAATAAATTCTTGAAGTTACACAAATATTAATATACATATATATATATATATTATTATTGTTAATTTTACATTAATTCGGATATCATATTTGAAAAATATTATTTTTTATACATAATAGCTCAGCATTTCAAATATGAGACATATTCTGTTGGCACATTGTGAAATATCAATGTCATGGATCGTTTCGTTACTGAAACGTTACGCTCACGCCAAGTACTCGCCGAAGCTGCTCAAGTACGTCAGAAACTACACAAGTGTGCACAGTGAGTGTATAAAAGTTTTAAGCCGAGACAGACAGGTCGGTCGACGGAATATCCGGTCTCTAGCGGCTGCTGCTGTATCCTTGTTTCCGTTTCTTTCACTCTTTTATCTCTCTCCCTTTTCTCTCGCAAAAGAACAAAATTTTTTTTCTATACATATATGTATCTTTCTATACATATATGTATCTTTCTACATATGTGTTCCATATATACATACGACTGCATCGCTGTATATACGATTATCTACAGAGTGTCTCGGAATTTAATATGATAAGAGATGAACAAAAATAGCCTAATATATGGATGTGTTTATAATGTCGATTTATATTGTCGAATAATTTTCTTATTTTATCTCCTGCGGATTTATCATCGCGTAAAATTAATTTTGAAAATGGTTGGCAATACACGAACTGATTGTAGACTTAATTTACAATTTAAGAATTATTTATATATATAAAAGTATAAATTCGCGAATCACGCGGTGAAATACTATGCTACATTTTTGTTGTATTTTCTTCGGAACCAGTTTCCTCGCCGGGTAGCGTCAAATCAAAAACATCCCGCATGTGGTGCGCGTACCGGCGCGTGTACTATGCGGAAAAAGCACTGGGAAGATAGACTCATACGAGCTGGAAGCTTTCACAATGGTATCCCGGGCACAATGGACACAGATCGCGAGAAATCATGTTTCTCGTTGCCGCGCCGCGCCGTGC
>Ga0157363_1004986_pt1 | contig 12350 bp, 11 predicted proteins | sample AttsexASBM1_FD_111477 | JGI IMG/M metagenome (GOLD analysis project Ga0157363, IMG submission 111477) | Fungus gardens microbial communities from leaf cutter ant in Ribeirão Preto, State of São Paulo, Brazil - Atta sexdens ASBM1 | ecosystem: Host-associated > Fungi > Mycelium > Unclassified ...
ACTTCATTTAGTTGCTCTAACAATATCCTTATAATTTACTTAAAACTTTTCTTTTCTGGTTTCAGTAACCTACATATATTTATTCTTATCCTGATATTGTTATAGTGTACTAGGACACTAACAATGATGTCATACCATATTTCAATGGTATGTATTACACATGTTCCTTTAGGATAGGCTAAATTAGTATAGCATAGATCATGAGCCAAGTATATATAAGGTAGACACTTTGTAACTGAAACTCTATTAAGTTCTTTTATGTCACTCAATACAAGGATTGCTTTTTGACCCTACTTAGAGTCTTAAGTTATAACATCTAAACCAATATACTGCTTGAACAAAATATGTTAAATAATTCTATTATATTATGGCAACCACTAATCACAAAGATCAATAATAATACTTCAAGTAAATCTCTTAGCTTGACATTGCAAAGCTAACTTTAACTAACTCAGCTGTGAACACAGGTAAACAATGATTATAAATTCTTTAAAAAGTTTTTCACAGAATGTTTACAAGAACAAACTACTCATAAATACTATTTAAGAGAAAAATAAAAACTTAGATATTATTTTTATTCAAGAACCTTCTTAGTTTATCATTTGATAAATTTCCAGCTCTGTATTCAAAGAAGATGAAGATCTCATAGAAGTCCCTCATTATTCCTCCTGGTGTTATGGAATACTTTGGACACTGACAATTTTTCTTTTCTTTTATTTAATTTCTCTAATTTTATATTAATTTTGTTTTCTTTTCCTTTTTGATTTTATTTTGGATGATGAAGAGGCACATGACACTGCAGTCACATGACATGACATGTGATGTGACATCATAGGCCTAGAACATGGTAGAAGGATCTAGAAGATAATGTCAGGGCACATGGATACAACATGGTAGCCTTGAGTAGAACATGAAGTGGACATGAGGATGAAGCATGAACATAAGGGCAGGTTTAATTATTAGTAGCATGGACCAGGTGTAGTTGGTATAAATAAGACTTTAATACAGTAGAGACTCCTTGTCAAGTTCTCTTGTAATTCCCACTTGATATTATACTAAGAGATTTGCTGCCTTGTATGATTATTGGTCTTTGTGACTAGTGGTTGCCACAACACCTGGACTACATTTACAAGAACCACACTCATTAAAAATAACTTTTCAAGAGTCATTACTTACATAAATAACAAGTTGGTCAAGTTATGCTTTTTATTATGAAAGAACATATTTAATTATCAAGACATTAATCTTGTTTCTTTTTCTAATCATAATATTCTGCATTTTCTTCTTAATTTTTACTCAGATAACCAACAGAATGCTTTGAAGTATCTGAAGGATATTGAGATTAACTTGAACAATGTTTTAATCATAATAGGTAATTTCAACATCAGAGATAGCAATTGGAGTCCATTATATCCTTACCATTCAATACATACTAACATTCTTTTTGAAATAGCTAATAGCTTTAATCTAGATCTATCCTCATCTATCAATCCAGTTCTTACTTGGTATGTTGACAATCCTCAAGATGCTAACTCAGTTATAGACTTAATATTTCTCTGCACTAAGTCAGAGGAATTTGATAATCATCAAATTATGCTAGAACTACATAGCTCTTCTGATTATGCTTCTTTATCAGTTTCTATAACTATCAAAGAAGAATACATTCAAGAAAGAAAACAGATAATCATCAAGAACAATGAGAAAGAGAAGAGATTTATCAATGAGCTTAGAGATAAGATAAATAATATTAACACATCTAACATTCTTAATAGTGAAACACTAGAAAGACTAACTCAAGAAATCACTACTATTGCTGAAGACCTTTGAAATAAATATTCCAAATTCATCAACATCATTAGACTACGCAATAGAAATAACTCTATCAATAGAGTATAATGTTGTAAAATACTTTTCTATAAGATAACATACTCTTATAGGCTTTTTGAACACTTAATGCCTATTAAAGGCATTAGCAAAAAGAATTCATACTCTGATCCAAAGAGTAGTAAAATAAGAAATACAATAAAGACTTATCAATAAATTGACAGTCCAGAAGAAAACACAACTGATTCACTTACAAGAAATTAGTCAAAGCTTCAAAATAGACATTCTTTAATAACAAGATTCAAGAAATTGCTTCAACTAACAAGAAACTATAAAACCTTATAAACTAGGTCAAGAAACAAAAATTACCAACTATGGAAGCTATCAAATTTAATGGTAATCCTTACAACAAATTAAATAACCTGTGGCAAACACTAGATCAATCATACAACTCAGCTCAAAATAAGTTTACCAACATGTGACTTTTTAATGAAATTTCTACTAGCTAAATAGCTTTTATTCTTTAGTACTGAGATCTATAATGCTATCAACAATTGCAATAGTTCTTCTATTCTAGGTTCTAATCACATTTTTCAGAATCACTTTAAAAAGATAGTAAGCAATCCTAAGTACATTACTAATATTATCAATATAGCAAATGTGTTACAATCTTAAGATCAAAGAGTCAGTCAAAGGAAAAAACTTTGGATTAAGTTATCACAAGAGAACTCAATGGAGTTTCTAGTACAAACTTATCTATCTTATATATACTAGGTTACTAGTCTATGCTACAGTACCATTAACCAACTCTAAATGTCAGAGTTATGAACAATAGACTCTATTTTATTTCCTTTTTTCATTTTCATTTTCATTTTGTTTCTTTTTTATTTAGGGTTAGGGTTTAATGTGATGTTACAGTCACAACTGTCATGTGATTGCAATGGAACATGGTGGAATATTCTAAAATGATAATGTCACACCATATACTTAATACATTTTGGTTTTAAGACTAACACATAGTCATTTTAGAGTAGGCTAAAGTAGTAGAGTACAGGCCATTCATGTGTAGTATATAAGGTAGACAATCCTGTACAGAGTTCCCTATTAAGTTCTCTTGTGATTAACCTAATCCAAGGTTTTACTTTTGACTATAACACTTGTATCTTAAGTTATAATACTAAAGAACATTATTCATAAGATCAACATGGAAATATATTATAGTGATATCATTTCTTTCTAGAACTTTCCACTATATTCCATTATGGCCTGTGACCATGTAATTGTGACCTGTGACCTGTAATATCACATTAACCCTAACCCTAAATTCCCATTATAGAAAAATAAAATTAAAATGAAAGAAAAAATAAAAATAAAACAAGTCCAACATTTGCAATTCTGACAAAATGCATATATTAACCTTAGCCATTGGCTATTGCACTTCAAAAAATCTACATCCATGATTGTTCAAAGTCCAATAAGCTATTTCTCAAGATTACAGAAAGTGGACTTAGTTTCTTTTTATTTTCTTTCTCACTTTTATTTTTATTTCAATTTATTTTCATTTTTCTATTTTTAGAACTCTGGGGTTAGGGTTAGAAGTGATCTGTCACACTGTCACATCAGTCACATCTGATAGTGTGGTCACAACATTGATTATGGGACTTGAGAGAAGAGAGTAGAAAATTCTGGAACAAAATAACATCATACAATATGGACATCACATGTTGGTCTCATGCTTGACACATGGTCATTTAGGGTAGGATGCACAGTGCCTAGCACGGACCATCAGTAGGAGTATATAAAGTAGACTATTTTGTAAAGAGCTCTCTATCAAGTTCTCTTGTGTTTTTCTAATACAAGAGTTGTTCTTTTATCCAACCCTAAGGATCTAAGATTATAACACTCTGACTACAAAGAAAATATTTTTCTTGATTTAAATAATAATGATGGCTATCCTATTTGTCTATTCTATTCAAAAAATAATGCTTGGCTAAAGTATTTTGGCCTATTAAACTTTCTATATACCCATATCACTAGACTCATTACCAATTATGCACTTATTGGTGAATATAGGCAAAGGTTTTTTACAACAAGTGAATCACATCTCTATACAGTAATACTCCCATCAAAATAAGAGTATATATTTTATATAACTGCAAATAATATCAAAAATTATAGAATCCAAAGTGAAAGTCTCTTAAAAACATTTTTATATTTCTTGAATTTAATCATGGCACATTCTGCTTTCAAGAAAACATTACATAAGGAAAATTTCATATTTTATATAATAGTATAGTTTTTATATCTCCTTATCTAGTTCTGTATTTTCTTTTTTCTCTTTATCTTTGGTCTATATTTAAGTAGTTACTTTGTATAGCTACCATAGCCTACCATCATATCTCATATAATAAATTGTTGATTTAAAAAAAAACAAAGAGTATAATATAATATTATATATATCACAGAGCATAATATCTATCACAGGATGGTCACATATGTTACAGTCACATTTTATATAATTATATGTCACAAAGAAGGTTATAGAAGGTTCTGGAATAATATCAGAGTTAAAGATAGTAAACTTTATTTCTTTTTATTTCTTTTCTCATTTCTATTTTTTATTTTATTTATTTTCTTATTTTTAAACTTAGAGTTAGAGGTTAGTGTAATATCACACATGACTGTTACAACTGTTACACATCAAGTTACATATGTCACATGTTACAGTCACATATCACACAATTATGTATTATATAAAAAGTTTCAAAATAACAATATCATATTACATATCAATAGCATATAATATACATAGTCTTTAAGATAGACTAAAACTTGTGTGGCATAGACTATTAGTCTAGCATATATGAGATAGATATATTGTACTAGAAACTCTATCAAGTTCTCTTGTGTTAACCCAATACAAGGTTCTTTTCTTACCTTAATACTTTGAGGTTTAAATCATAACAAATAAGTAATATCATACAGTATAACAATAATATATTAGCCTTATGGAAAGTGCATAGACTTTAGAATAGGTTAGTTGTATTGTCTTAACTTTGAGACCTAAGTTATAACACTACCTATCTAAGCAACCTTCTAGATGTTTTCATCAAGGTTTCTAGCTACCTAGCCCCTATCATTTCCTGTTTATCTCAGATCTGTTCTGCTAGATTATAATGAGGTATAGAAGTATTTATGATAATTACCATCTTCAAAAGACTTTATTCTATTCTCTTAGGTTTCTCCTGAAGATATATACTCTGCATAACTTTATAGACTTTATTTAGCTGTTCCATCAGAAGTATAAAGTTGTGCTTTAAAACTCTAGGAAAAATTAAGTTCTATTAGTTCACAAATTATATAGTATACTACTTATCTTGTTACAATCGACATCTCCTGGATGCAGCATGGATATGGGCAAAGGATAATGATGATATGATCGGCTGCACCACATGTAGCTCAGTCAGCACCTTATATAGAAGATGCAATGTCTCTGCTCTATCCTTATGTATTATGACTCAGTTCACCTCATGTATTCCTAATGTCTTTCTCATGGATTACCAGTATATATAGTATAGATACTCTTCTGTATTCCTTATACTTTACCAATTGATCACCTTCCCTTTCTTCTCTCAAGTCTTTGCCTAAGTTGCAACCTGAGCCAAGCTTAAGGTTGTAATATTTGGTAAAGTGTCACCAGGCTCACCTTGCAGGAAAGGTGTAGTGAAGAGATACAGAATAGCCAAAATGGCGGAACAAAATACAGACGCTATTGAAGAGCTGGAAGAGATACTTGGATCATTGAGGATCACTAAAGACAACATATCAAACAGAAGCACTGAACCAGCAACACCAGAAACAGACAAGATGTTGACAGCACCAGCACCAGCAACATACAATGAGAACATACTAACCAAGACTATAGTCCCAGACCCAGGATGATTTGATGGAGATAGAACAAAATTCAAAGACTGGTGGAGAGAGATCTGTTTATTCCTCAAGAGCAATAGAGTAGTTGTAGCCAATGAAAGAATTACAGCAGTGCTAGCCCAACTTAGAGGAGACGTAGCAGGAATTTATGCACAGAAGAAGATTGACAAACTAGAAGACACCGAAGACACCCAGGGTTGGGAAGAATTTGTTGAAGAAATCAAGACAGCATTCAGTAACAAAAGCAAAGCAGCAGACGTAGAATGGAAAATCAAAACATTCAGGCAGGGCAAGAAAAACATTGCTGATTTCATGATTGAATTCAATGCTTTAGCCATGAAGGCAGAAACAGATGATCTATATGCAATATTCTTATTAAAGAAGAATGTATGAGCAAACATCATCAAGACCATATTGGGATACCTACCGATGGCAGCATCAGATACACTCAAAGAATGGAAGGTAGCAATCACTGTAGTAGGATAAGGATATAAATCTACAGAAAGTCAACATGACTACAAAACAGGCACAGGAATTAAATTTGAAAGAAGAGGAGTACCTATGGATATAGGAAAATCTAGAAACAATTTCAATGAAAATGGAAAACTGAGATGTTTCAACTGCAACTTATACAGACACATTGCCAGAGAATGCAGAAGGCCCAAGAAAGAAAGAGAAACGAGGAAGTGTTACAAATATGATAAAGAAGGACATCTAGCCAAGGATTGTAAATCCAAACAGCCGATGAAGAATAGCAGAATTCAAGAAGATGATTCAGAGGATGAGAAAGAGAAGGGTTTTGTTGAAGGTTCAGAGTAGGCACAATACAACGAACCTTTATACACAATAAATCCCAAAATCAATATATTATTCTGAACTGAAGAAATAACAAGGAAAGGGAATTAAATGTGCAAACCAACATCAAGACAAAGAATGAAAAAGAATTACGACTACAAGCATTAGTGGATTCTGGATGTACTCATACTGGAATCGATGAACAATTGGTTAAGAAAGAAAGAATCAAGATGGAACCAATGGATAGATCCCTCGAAGTTTTCAATGCAGATAGAACAAAAAATGGAGAAATCACTAGATTTGTGCTATTGGAAGTAGAAATCAACGGACACAAGGAACGAATCAATGCAGTAGTCACAGATCTAAATAGCACAGACATGTTTTTGGGATACGACTGGTTGGTAAAACACAACCCAGAAGTGGACTGGAACAAAGGAACTATGAAATTTACAAGATGCCCAAGGACATGCAAAATGAACCACCAGGACATATCATTCACACCAAAAAATTGGAGAACACAGACAATGGAAGATAACGATAAAGGACAACAGGAAGTAGGAAAGGAACCAGATCCAATGAACCCAGAAGAACTTCTGGATTACATTCAACCCTTTATGTATCTGTTCAACAAGAAGAAATTTGAAAAGTTACTGGATAGAAGGGAATGGGATCATGAAATCAACCTAACAGAGGAAGCACCCAAGGAACTTAATGCAAAAGCCTATGCAATAACAATAAAAGAGGAAGAAGCATTAAATCAATGGTTGGATGAACAATTAAAAGCGGGATTAATCAAAGAATCAAAGTCAAGACATGTGGCTTCTTGCTTTTATATCCCAAAGAAAGACGGATCTCTATGGCTAGTTCAAGACTACAGGAAACTAAATCAAGTTACCATCAAGGACAAGACATCATTACCATTAATTGGAGAAGTCATTGACAAGCTAAAAGAAGCCAAGTATTTTAACAAGTTGGATTTGATCTGGGAATACAATAATGTCAGAATAAAGGAGGGAGACAAATGGAAAGCAGCTTTTCTAACAAACAAAAGACTATTCGAACCTCAAGTAATATACTTCGGATTATGCAATTCCTCAGGAACATTTCAACAGATAATAAACAGCATATTCTGAGAATTACTCCATGAAGGAGTATTGGCCAACTATATGGATGATTTTGTAATACCAGCAAGAAACTTGAAGAAACTTGAAGAGAGAACAATTCGATTCCTGAAGATTGCAGAAAGGCACAATCTATGTTTTAAACAATCCAAATACAATTTTAACATGGAAGAGATATCTATACTAGAAGTCATTGTTGGAAAAGAACAAGTCCAAATGGAAACCAACAAAGTCAAAGCAGTCAAGGAATGGAAAACACCCACCAAGATAAAAGAAGTAGAAAGCTTCCTAGAATTCACCAATTTCTATAGACGGTTCATAAAGAATTTCAGTCATATGGCAAGACCTCTTAATGAACTCAAAGGAAAAAAAGAGTGGAAATAGGAAGAAGAACAACAGAAAGCTTTTGATGAATTAAAGGACAAGATAACAAGTCAACCAGTTCTTGCTCTTCCAAGGAGAAAAGGAAAATTCTGAGTAGAGACCAATGTGTCAGGACATGCCATTGGAGGAGTTCTTTCACAAGAACAAGATGGCAAATGGAAACCCATTGCATTTTTGTCAAGAACAATGCAACCAGCAAAATGAAATTATGAGATCTATGACAAAGAATTATTGGCAATTGTGAAATCCATCACAAAATGGAGACAATATCTATTGGATGTCACAGAAAGATTCAAAGTCTGGACAGATCATGAAAATCTCAAGTACTTTTGAGAACCACATAAACTCAATGGAAGGCAAGCAAGGTGGTACTTAAAATTACAAGACTACAATTTTGTACTACAACACATCCCTAGAAAAACAAACACAAAGACGGACATTTTGTTAAGAAAAGATCACATCAACACCACAGATGACAATAAATACATACAAATGCTAAAAGATGAAATGTGGAACAGAAGACAAATTTCAGCAAAAGTGAAGATGATATGAAGAAGTCAGGTGGTAGAAGAAACCACTATATTGGAAGAAATCAGAAGAAACAGGATGAAAGAACAAGAAGTATGCAAGGAATTAGAGAAAGAGGATGGTCAATCATTTGAAGAAAATGGGATAGTCTATGTGAATGGAAGAATCTATGTACCAAACAACCAGAAGATCAGGGAAAGAATACTTCAGGAAAACCATAATCCAGTAGACATAGGACATCCAGGACAACAACAAATGATGGAACTGATAAAACGGAATTACTGGTGGCCAGGGATCAAAACAGATGTCAAGAAATATGTTCAAGGGTATTTCAAGTGCCAACAGAATAAAATACAACACATGAAGAAGGCAGAAGAATTACATTCTCTAAAGACACCAGAAGGTCTATGGAAAGAAATCAGTATTGATATTATTGGACCATTACCAAAGTCGAACGGACAAGATGCCATCGTAGTCATTGTGAATCAATTTACAAAAATGATTCATCTTAAAGCTACAACAATGAATGTCTCATCTGAAGAAATTGTGAAAATCTATTGGGATGAAATATGGAAAATACATGGAGTACCAAAGACTGTTCTTAGCAATAGAGGACCTCAATTCGCATCCAGATTTATGGAGGATCTCATAAAGGCATTGGGAACCAAAAGAATGTTATTGACAGTATATCATCCCCAAACAGATGGACAAACGGAACAAATTAATCAAGAAATCAGTACCTTCCTATGATATTATGTCAACTATCAACAAGATAACTGGACAGAATGGTTAGTGACAGCAGAATTCCAATACAATGATAAAAAACATGTGGCCACAGGACGAACTCCATTTGAACTTAATTTTGGATAACATCCATGGAAAGGAGATCTTACTGTACAAACGGAATTTCCAAAGCTGGAAGAATTCTTGGTTGGTTTACAAAGAAGTTGGGAAGAAGCAACTAAAGCTATGGAAGGAGCTCAAGAAATGATGAAAAGGCAGTTTGACAAAAAGAGGCGGAACCCACAAGAATTGCAAGAAGGAGAAGACATATGGTTGGAGGCCAAGAATATTTATTCAAACAGACCCTCAAAGAAGCTGGACCAGAAAAGATATGGACCTTTTAAAATCCTAAAAACAATTGGACAAGGAGCGTTTCAACTAAAACTTCCAGAATGATAGATAATACACAACGTGTTCAATGAAAACCTGTTAACATGATGTTGAGAACCATATTACAAAGGACAACACATGGAACTGGCACCACCTCCAGACAATATCAATGAAGAAGAAGAGTACGAAGTGAAAGAAATTAGAAAGCATTGAAAGAAGGAACAGAGAACTCAATATCTGATACATTGGAAGGGATATGGAAATGAACACGATCAATGGATAGCAGAAATGGATAGCAGAATCAAAATTGCCTCATGCAAAAAAGGCGATAGAAGACTATTGGACAAGAATTTCGAGTCAAAATCTATAAAAGAGGGGGATAAAACTCCATTTCAATAATTCAACACCCAACAATCAAACAATATGTCTTACTCGACCACCAACTACTTGACTGCACCCACCTCTCCAAACCCATACGTATCTAGGAAACTCAACAACATAGAAGAAGCAAGAATGATGAAGGAAGAAAGGAATGATTGGACAAAGATGTATCATAAGACGTTGAAAGGATTAGAGGCAATAATAGATGTGCAGAAACAAGTAAGGGACATGATGAAGATAGCGGCGGAAACAAATACAATAATAACAGAAATGGAAGATACAATCTTAAAGGCTAGTGTCAACAATCAAACTCTCAATACAACGAACATCACAGGAATATTAGAAGATCTACAATACCTAATTCAAAGTGAAATGGAGAATTGGATATTTCAAATTCAACAGAGGCTAGCTGACGAGTTGGATCAATACAAGGAAAGAGGGAACACTTATATGGATGATAACATTTGAGAAATTCAAGATCTATTTAAAGAAGAAAACAAGAAAGAAAAGGGACATATAGAAGACAAAGAAGTCATACTGGTTAAACCATATGAGGTTACACAATCAAGTTCAGCGACAACATCAACAACAAGTTTCATAATGGAAGAAGTCGAGAACTTAGTCAAGTACATGAAGTTTGTACAAAGTCCAACTCAAACCCGATTATTCCAACCACCACCACACTATCAATCCCTCAAATCTAGAGGAGAACAAAACCCCGAATTTTGGAAAGAAGTTGCTACGGCTCTAGTTGACCAGAAACATAATACTGAAACTGCAAGGAACAGTTACCAAATCATCATGTTTCAAGGAGGTCTGCCACATGAGCCATACTTTATAGCAATCAACAACAGGGGACAAGTTATCATAGGCCCCAGCAAGAAAATGGTGGCTACATATGTGGTAGGAGAGTTGGAGGTTCTAATCTAATTTATGAGGACATGAATGCTAAAACGGGAGTATTGTTACGATCAATACCTCCTAGATGCAGCATGGATATGGGCAAAGGGTAATAACGACATGATTGGCTGTGCTACATATAGCTCAGTCAGCACCTCATGTAAAAGGTGCAACATCCCTGCTCTATCCTTATGTATTATGACTCAGTTCACCTCATATATTCCTAATGTCTTTCTCATGGATTACCAGTATATATAGTGTAGATACTCTTCTGTATTCCTTACACTTTACCAATTGATCACCTCCCCTTTCTTCTCTCAAGTCTTTGCCTAAGTTGCAACCTGAGCCAAGCTTAAGGTCATAACATATTCTCACTAATTCTTGTTGAAGAATTAAGTGTCTCAGTTATCACTTCTGGATTACTTAGATCTACTAATACTAGTGTTATGACTTAAGACCAAAGAGTAAGATTAACAAAGAAACCTTGTATTAAAATTAACATCTTATCCAACTTACTTTAAAGGTCATATACTATCTATAAGATCAATATATAGTGAATATATTATATAACATTATTGTTCCAGAATCTTCTGTGTTCTTTTGTATAACATGTGATCTTGTAACTGTAACATATAATAAATATGTGACATTATGTCTCATTGTATGATATCATACTAACTCCTAAACCTAAGTTCAAAATAAGTGGAAAATAAAGTTGTCACAAACTTTATTCAGCTTGTATCTCCACAACCAGTGGACCGATTTTCACAAACTAAGTTGCACTGGAAAGCCCCAAACGAGGGCTATCCGCACATATGCGGGATTGTTACGACCTTAAGCTAAAGCTCAGGTTGCACTTGGGCAAAGACTTGAGAAAGTGTAAGAGATTGATTGAAGTGGTAAAGCGTAAGGATACAGAAGAGTATCTATGCTATATATACTAGTAAAGCAAGTGACAATGAGGTATACATGAGTCCAAGAACATGAAGAGAACTCATGGGGTACATGCAGGTCAGATCAGAATGTGGCACCTACTACATGAGGCACTGACTGAGATTGCTTCGGCGCAGCCGATCATTTGTTGTCATACCCTTGACCCTTGTCCATGCAGTATCCTTGAGGTATCAATCATAACAGGAATGTACAAAAGAGACAACAAATGACTGAGATATCAGGACATCAGTAGTTGTAAAAGCTTTGTCTGCTAATATCTCATGAACGGCTAAACGGATTCGCATGATTGAACTTGCATTGGGAAGTGCTCATCAATTTGTTTCCAACGATATATAATACATCTCAAAGCAATAAGTATTGGTAGAGATACAAGCATATCAATGTAGTAACATATTTAGTTATCTTCTAAAATTAGCCTGA
>Ga0157363_1004987_pt1 | contig 12348 bp, 7 predicted proteins | sample AttsexASBM1_FD_111477 | JGI IMG/M metagenome (GOLD analysis project Ga0157363, IMG submission 111477) | Fungus gardens microbial communities from leaf cutter ant in Ribeirão Preto, State of São Paulo, Brazil - Atta sexdens ASBM1 | ecosystem: Host-associated > Fungi > Mycelium > Unclassified ...
AGGAGTGAAAAAATATGTGAAAAAATATGTAGCAAGATGAAATATGTGTTGGATAATAAAGAATTGAATAGAAGCACCAGTAGGGAAGTTGATAGCAAATGAAGTACTAGAGAAGCTGTGGCCACACTTAACAGTGAACTTCATTACTAAGTTACCATTGGTAGCAGGAAAAGATGTGATATTTGTTGTGTGTGATAGGTTGTTAAAAATGGTACATTTTATGGCAACAACAGAATAAACATTGGCAGAAAGATTAGTGAGGCTGACTAGAGATAATGTGTGGAAGTTGCATGGATTACCAAAGAGTATGATTTCAGATAGGGAACCATAATTTGTAGCAAAGTTAACTAAATAGCTAAATAAAATATTAGAAATCAAAACAAAATTGTTGACATCTTTCCATCCACAAATGGATGGGCAAACAGAACATATGAATCAGGAGTTGGAACAATATCTCTGGTTCTTTGTAGATCATCAACAAAAGAATTGGCCAGAATGGTTAGTGACAGCAGAGTTTGCAGTAAATAATAAAACTCACTCAGCAACTAAAGTTTCACTGTTTATGGCAAATTATGGTAGAGAAGTGAGGATGGCAGCAAATATTAGAAGAAAAGGAAAAGTAGAAAAAGCAACAGAGTTTGCAGAGAGAATGAAAAAAAGGTAGAGGAGTAGAAGAAAGGTGATAAAGTGATATTAAGTATAAAAGACCTGGTGTTCAAAGAATAACTAACAAAGAAGTTAATGAAAAGATATGTGTGGTCCTATGCAATAGAAAAAATTGTATCAGCCAATGCAATCAAGTTGAAGTTGCCAGTCTCTATAAAGATTTATCTAGTGGTAAATGTTAGTAGATTGTGAGATAGAGAGAACTGGTGAAGAGGAAGAAGGTGGAAAAAGTGAAACTAATAAAAGTAGATATAGTTGAAGAGTAAGAAGTAGATAAAATATTAAATAAATAAAAAATAAGAGAAGTAGTAAAGTACTTGGTATAATGGAAAGGGTTTACAGTAGAGCATAATACATAGGAGAAAGAGAAGGATTTGGAGAATATAAAAAAAACAGTAACAGATTTTTAGGGGAGAGTGAGTGCAGAAGTAAAAAGATAAGAGAAGTTAGAAAATGGCAGAGAAAAGAGACTTTAGAAAAGAAGAGTTACCAGGAAAGCATATAGTAAAGATGTTGTATGGATGAGATAATAGAAAGTTTGAAGAGGAGTATTTAAGAAAGCTGGAGAGAAACCTTAAAGAGGGGTAATATTAGAGTTGAAGATGAGAAACTTGGCTTATTTTATTTTTATTTCTTATTTCTATTTTCATTTTCATTTATTTTCATTATTTTGAACTTAGACAAAGAAGTATAATGTGATGTTATGCATGATAATCACATATATCACAAAATCATGTGATATAGAAAAGGTTTTAGAAAGTTGTAGAATAGGTGATATCATACAACATGATAACAACATGTTAGTCTTATAGAAAGCACATGGATTTTAGGGTAGGTTAGTTGTAGTATGTATATAGACTACAGTCTGTAGTATATAAGATAGACTAGCTTATACTTGAAACTCTATTAATTTTTTATGTCAACTCAATACAAGGTTCCTTTGTTGACTTAACTCTGAGTCTTCAATTATAACAATCATGCCATCTTTACCAGCTACATTCTATTTCCATCTCTCAAGATTTGAGGAAATTCTTCAATATATATTCTAATAGCTCTATTATATTTTGGGACTGCTCCAGTAACAACAAGTAGCACCCATACCACTTGGTTGATAAGAACTCTAAATTCCACAGAATCCAACCTATCCTACCTAGCAAAACATCCTGGAATCATAGCAGAAAATACAAATATAACTTTATCATCAAAAATTGACAAATATATTTCTAAGTATTCAATTTCAAAGAAAAAAACTTTCTAAAGTTCAACAATGATAATGACAAACCTATTAATCCCACTTATACAAAAGCTGAATTATAGCTTAAACACTTTAATTATTCCAATACCATACAATTATGTTTCTACTGGCAAATACAGGCAGAGATTCTTTCCCAATGAACTAGTCATATACTCATATAATCATACCTTACTCAAAACATGTGATCACATCTTGTATAATTACAAGCACTATTATTGTAGCAACTACTAACTAAGATAGTTACTAACAAAAGATAGTCAGCAGCTTACTAAGTAGTTTTAAGCACAAAAGTTTTCATATATAAGAAGACTTACTACTTTGTTGAAATTTGAGTCTATAACACTGCCAAAACTATAGTTAACTCTGTGGTCCTCTTGTCTCTTAGGTCCTTCATCACTACTTTGTTACAATATCACTAGACTCTGCCCACTCCTACAATAACACTAAAGACCCCCATATACTCTCTTCCAACCATCAACTCGTTTTCTCTGGCCACTAACCAATGAGCTTCCACTATCCAGCAATATTTAAGATTGCTACATTGAAGTTTCTGACTATACAACTTTCTATAGTTAGGTTATCAAATGTTCCATCTGATATTTAATTTGATTTGAATAAACTCCCAAGTATTTAGAGTAGCTGTCATCTCCAAATAATTCTATCCTGTTTTCTTAGGATTTTTCTAGAAGTAAGTCATATATTTAGTAGTCATAAACAATATGACTTAGAATTTCCCTAAAGTTGCAAACTCTGTTAGACTCCATGAACTTTACTTAGTTGCTCTAACATTGTGGAGATTACAAGAGAACTTGATAAGGAGTCCCCAATGTATTGTTACTCTATATATATATATATACTAATATTATATGGTCTATGCTACCAATAAATAACTCTATCCTAAAGTATATATGAGTCCACTATACTATTACTATAAGGCAAACATGTTATAGTCATATTCCTTGACATCATTGTTATAAATTCTTTTACTATCTTTTAGATCTATAATGTTATATTATGTGACTGCAGTTATGCACCTCTTCATTGATCAAAACAAAAATAAATCAAAAATCAAAAAAATAGATAAAAGAAAAAAAGAATCAAAATAAAACATAAGGGTCCAAGTGCACTATGACAGTCTGAATAGATTACAAGAATTTGGAAATGTTATGAAAGTGCAAAAACTGAAGACAGACAAAGTAGACTTTGTATTTATTAAGGTTTAATTTCATTCTGAAATATGTGTCAGAAGTATAGATGGATAAATCAAGTAGAAGGCCAGATTGGAAGGTAGAAGTAGAAAATAAAATCAAAAATCAAAAATTAATAAAGAAGAAATTGAGAAGGGATTTGACAGAAGTAGTTGTAAAAGAACTAGAAACATAATTAATGGAGAAGATAAAAGAGGAGATGAGTAGAAAATAAGAGAGAATCTAGGGTTAAAATATACCAGTAATAGGATATAGAGAATAATGAAAGACAATAGAAATGGTCACTAAGAATTATTGGTGGCCAGAAGTAACTATAGATATATGGAGGGTTATGATTTGTGCCAGTAGATAAAAAACTACAGTAAGATACCAGCAGGCAAAGTAATACCAAATGAAGTTCTAGAAAAACCATGGACACATTTAATAGTAGATTTCATTACAAAATTACTACTGGTTGCAGAAAAGAATACTATTCTGGTAGTATGTAATAGATATCAGAATTGAAGATAGTCTTTAATATGTTCAAGTCTTCCATCAGTTCCTCCCATTGCTTACTAGTTAATTGCTATATGTATAATCTTGCTAGATATTCATAGATTATATAGTTCAGATCCCAACAATGATAATACTCTCTAACTAGCACAGAATGAGATTTGTAGATGATGTCTATATTCATAGGTATATCTAGGAAAAGCACTGGCAGTAGTTGGCATGGAGGTGCTAAAGTAGCAGGAAGTGGCTGATGAGAAGTAGAAATAACTAAAGAGATTCACAGGGTTTAGAGACTGAAGAGAGGAGCAGGAGTAGTTTGCTGAGTTGACTGGAATACTTTGTTAGCTTGCCTAGCTTGATCAATTCTCTATATTGTTGTTCAAAGTCTGTGGTAAAATTTGACCACTATAATGTGTGGATCTGTATAGTTAGCTTTTGAGATTAGAGTTTAAAACTTATTTAGATAATCCTCCTTTATATGGTTCCTCTAATAGTATATTATTCTCTTAAGTTGATTGACTGCTTCTGTGATTACATTAACAAGAAAGAAGTAGGTGCAAAAAAGTTCCTTGAACTCGAACTATGTAGTAATGAGAAAAACTTCTACACTAGATTCTTTTTGGAATAGACTATTAGTCTACTCTGTAGCTTAACTACTTATAAGGAAGTATAGTGTTAGATACAGGTCACATCTCATTATCTGAGATCTAGTAGGACATCTCAGAGATCCAGATAAGTGACTGATGTGTTATCTAAGAACATAGAATATAGGTTAGAACAATCTTTGGCTTTAGCTTATATACTATGTCTCTACTAGCTATACTGATTATATATTTCAGAATGGGACTTGGAGAACTTAATAGGTGGAAAACCACTAGAGAGTGGTGATGTGTAATGTGTATTGTTGCCAACACTGGGAGTAGGTGTTAGTTTTAGTTGATTTTCAGGATGAGCTAGTACAGTATAACTATCAGATTATATACTAGTTAGCATACCTAAGGTAGCTATCTGGAATAAACTGCTAAGTGAGTTACCATAAATACTGATGATTCTTAGATGTTAGGAATGAAGTCTATGGAATTAACAAGAACTAGCAAAGATATCCAAGGTGGAATGGAGAGGTGTGATCTGCACTAGAAGAGGTTAGTGAGTGCAAATGAGGAGAAAAAGGTTATTTATGGGCTGGGATAGATGTGGCTGGAAAATGGAATGTGACAGATAAGGCCTAGAGAATTCTGTCTTAGTCACATATGAACTAGTTTGTAAACAATTAGATATAAAGAGAGCAGATACTGAGAAAGGCTTAACCTATTTGGTAGTCACTACTAAACTCTATACAAGATTATATTAGGTCTAGAATGACATAAGGGGGTCTTAGATATGAAAGTGTTAGTAAAAAAAGAGAGTCTTAAACTTAATAAAGGAGGGGGTATATTTGTGGGTGTAGAAGTTAGGTTAGATGCTAATGTTCACAAGTTTTGTATTTAGCTTACAAGACTATTGAGGATATTATTAGTATTATGTATTACAACTTAAGTCTCAAGATGTTAAGATGAAAAATAAACCTTGTATTGAATTAATATAATAAAACTCAATGGAGTTCTAAGTATAAAGTGTTTACCTTATATACACTAGGCTAATGGTCTGTATTATACTAAACTTAGTCTACTCTAAAGAGTATGTTTTTGTCTTAAGATCAACATGTATAATACATGCTGTATAATATTATTGTTTTAGAACCTTTTATGATATTCTTTGTAATATATGATTGTGTGACTATGACTTGTGATAGTATCATATAACATCATACTATACTCTAACCCTAAGTTCAAAAATAAAATAAAATAAGAAAAAAAATTTAAAAAAAGTTAAATCTACTATCTTTAACTTTAATAGTCCACTTGTTCCAAAGACCTTTCACTATAGTGGTAATGTCTTATACAATCCCTGATAAAAGTTTGTCTTTCTACAGATGTTTATCTCATAGTTGACATGTTCTGAACACATGTTAGGGTTCATTTTATCTTTGACTCATATTTACTTTGATCTATTGTACCTTACTTGGTTCTTATGTTTTATCAGTCAGCACCTCATGTAGTAAAAGAGACTTAATCATGTTTTCCTCATTTTCTCCATATGTATTACTTATAGACATTATATGCTTTCCTTATGATCATTAGATATAGATATAATCCTATATCCTTATGCTTTACCAATTAATCATTTTCTTACTTCTTTCTTTGTCTTAGTTACAACCTGAGCTAAGTTTAGGATTGTAACAGCAGTGATACAATCAAGTCTGAACCCCAAGAGTACTTAGTTTTCCATAATAGAGATAAGCTTATTGAAATCAGCCTTTTATGGTGAAATTTCTCTATTAATTCCTTTCAGTGTCTCATCACTAAAACCTCTACTCAGAGCTATACTCTGAAACCCCCAACCATCTCCTATTAATAGATAAAAAGAGGGTGGTTTAAGACTACAAATATTTAAATTGTTAAGAACAATTATTCATTATTTTTAAATTAATCTTCTTTATATGTAGGACTAATAGTTACATTGTAATTTACTAGTCTAATAATCAAATATTCAAGTAAACTTGGTTTCCAGTATTCTACAGCAACACATTACATTAGCACTTATCTTCTTTGGACTTCATTTCATCTTTTGAAGTTGCAACCATATAGCAAATAGATGGCACAGCACATAAGCTAAAGTCAAGATCATTCTAAAAAGTTACCGCAAAATGAACTACTTACTTATTTGTGATATCTGAATCTTAGGTACACTCTTAAAGGCTTAGGAGTGATTCAGAAGTTCAATAATGATGTCAATGATAATGAGGGATAATAATTGATGAAAATTGATAATAAATAATGTTATTAAGTCTGAGATCTAATCCTCAGATACAGAGGTATATATACAAAAGAGTGATGGTCTATACATAAGCTGTTTCTATCATATGATTAATACTCATACCTGATGGGGGCTATCATTTGTTATAGCAGATGTTAGGCTAATTTTAAAAGGTAACTAATTATGTCACTATATTAATATGCTTGTATCTCTATGAATACTTTTCACTATGAGATATACTGTATATCATCAAAAATGGTTTTATGATCACTTTCCAATACAAGTTCAATTATATGAATTTGTCTAGTTATTGATGAAATAATGGCCAACAAAACTTTTACAGTTACTGGTGGCCTGATATCTCAGTTGTTTGTCATTGCTTTTGTACATCTCATAATATGCAGATAGCTCTTATTTGGGGCTTTCTTAACTTATTTTGTAAAAATCAGTCCACTAGTTATGAAGATACAAGCTGAATAAAGTTTGTAACAGAAGTCTGTATTACTATGCACTTTGTATGGGGTTTTCATAGAGTTTCTGTTATAGAATAGTCTACTTTATATCTCTAGGAGCTGGTCTATGCACATCTAATCTATCCTAAATCTATAACTAAGTTCTTTTAATAGTTTCTATAATGTTTTGCTAAGTTATATGACTATGTAACTATAACTGTGACATATATGATATCATATTATATTCTTAGCCAAGTTCAAGAAATGAAATAAGAAAACTAAACTATGATGGAAAAGATAAATTAAAAAGAAATTATAAAAGTAGAAAATATCCAAGTCTACTCTAGAAATGTCTAACAAAGAGAACTTAATAAAGTTTCTGTTACAAACTAGTCTACCTTATATACTATATACTATAGTCTGTACACACATACCTACCCTAAAGTCCATGTGCTTTCCATAAGGCTAATATACTATTGCCATGCTATATATTACTTACTTTAAAACTTTCTACAACTTTTTCTGTATCATATAATTGTGTAATTGTGACTGTGACATGTTGTGACTACCTGTGACAAGTGTCACATATCTGTCATGATTTTTGACATATATGACCATCATGTGTGATATCACATCACACTCTATTACCTAAGTCCAAAATAAAGAAAATAGAAATGAAGATCAAAAAGAAACTTAAACAAGATGTAATTCATACTTGAATTATGAACTGCACTTCACTTGATCTTCATATTGGTTACTTATTTTGTTTTATGGTTTCCTTATCAATATTTTATTTAACAGACCTTACAGATATTAGACCTTGCAGACATCTTACATTCACCTTGCTACTTTTTTGTAGTATATAGATAGCTATAGATTTTTATGTTTCACTAATTAATTTCTCATTGTTGTTAGTTGCCTAGTTCTAGTTCTACAAAGTATTACTTTGGGTATGAGATGTCAATATTAAAAAAATGAGAAACCTATATACAAAAGTAGCAAATAACCTCATAATAATGAACTTATAGTAGCATAATACAAATAAAATCCAGAGAGAAATATAACCAAGGTAGAGATGATGAAGCCAACAAATGCAAGATGGGTAGAAGTGAATTACATATTGCCATTATGGCAGTCTAAGCAAGTCCAGCCTGAAATATTATTGAAATTGATAAGAAAATTTTAAAGATCATATTACTCACCATTTTTAGGGCCATATAGGGCTGTGGTGTATAAAGTTCAAAGTAAAGATTATTATAAGACTGCATTAAACCAAAAATAGGGAGCATGCTCTTCTCTCTATTATTTTATCATTAGTATGCATGTTTCTTGAGCCAAAAGTATCCCTGGGTTATTCATCTACCAAGAGTTTAAGTACCAGACTATACTGTTCCAGGAATAATACTATCTTTCAGCCCCACAAGATATGTGTTACTATTGTCACAAACTGCAGAAATAATAAGTCTTTCTGGACTTTGGAAGATGTTCTAGCCAAAAATTATTATCTTGTTTAATGTAATTTTATAGAATAAGACAGTGAACTGAAAGAGTTTAGTTATGATAATTCCACCTGCAGGCAAGTTGACTAGAAGTAAGATAATTGTCTAGCTTTTTGAGCTAGAATTAGACATAGAATCTAAGATTAAAGAAGCCATACTAAAGGAGGTAGTATTTCTATCCAAAGGAGTTGCTATAAACAAATATATTGGAAGCAAGGGTATCCGCAAAAGCTGAATTAGTATTTGTGGGGGTGAACATAGGCATAGCCTCTGGATGCTCAGATATAACAAGAAATAAGAGATTTCAAAAGATATTTTTTATCTTCTGAGGCTGATACAGAAATCACTTTCAAACTATCCATTGCTTCTTTCTTTCTTACTACTGTTTCATATAGTAGTGCCTAAAGGAATTTCAGCAAATACATTGTTTTCTTTTGACTTAAACCCTCACAATATTCCACAAGAGCCTTCTATAGATATTTCAATAGATGTGGAAGTCAATACACCAAGAGTTCAGTTATCATCTTCCAATACTAATAGTTCTAGAGAAATCTCAGTACTTTTTAATGCATTATCCATGGCATATATGAATCATATTCAGATATTGACTAATAATCCAACTTGTGCAGAACAAGTTGAGTAAGGAGAAATTAAAGAACTTGCCCTCTCTTATATAACCTTAAAAGAAAGGGAAATGGATTCTGTTAACTAGACTAATACAACTAAGCTCATACCAGATCCTTAAGAGATAATAATTAATAATATATGTCCCCTTTAGGATCTTGAAACTTGGCTATTGTTGTGGCAACCACTAGACACAAAGTCCAATAATCATACAAGACAGCAAAGCTCTCAGTAGACTATCAATATAGGGATCACAAGAGAACTCAACAAGAAGTCCCCACTATATTGCTACCCTATTTATTTAAGTTATACCTGGTCTGTGCTACTAATAATTAAACCTGCCCTTATGTCCATACTTCCTTCTCATATCCACTTTATATTTTACTCAAGGCCACTATGTGTACACCATGTGCCCTGATGTCATCTTCCAGATTCTTCTACTATGTTCTAGGCCTATGATGTCACATCATGTGTCATGTCATGTGACTGCAATGTCACATGCCTCTTTGTTGTCCAAAAGAAAATCAAAAAGGGAAAAGAACACAAAATTGATATAAAATTAGAGAAATTAAACAAATGAAAATGAAAAATTGTCAGTGCCCAAAGTGTTCCATAACAGCTATTCTATATTTGATCCTACAATCTGCAGACCTACAATTGTAAAATAGTAACTTCTGTCCAGTTTTTATCTTTAAAGTTAATGAATATTTGGAAGGCAATGCTAAGAACATTGTCTATTCACTTTACAAAATAGCAGCTTTTTTTAGACAACAAAAACTGAAAGATAAAATGGCTGAGGATATACCTCAAATTTCAGAATTTGGGTTTGCTACTTGAAACTTCCTCTTATCTATCTATGAATTAGAATGGGATTGAAGGCTAATAGAAATAATAGATCATTTATATAATATATTCCTTTCCAGTTCAATGCAAAAGTTCTTCAGAACCAGTCAAATAGAAAACGATCTACTATTGGATAATAGTAAATAGGCTAATATCTTAAGGATTTCTTCTCCAATTCTGCCTAGACTAAGTAAAAGTATATTGGCAAAATCCAAATACCACAAGGCTAACTCATTGAATAACTCAAACTCTAACCCTAATGCACAATATTATGCTTAGGCATCAAGAGAAAATATCAAGAACATTATCAAGAATCAAGAAAAACTTTCCTAATCTGTTAGCTCAAAAAGTGAAAGAAATTCACAAGGCTTTGAACAATTCAAAGAAGAAAAACCCAAGACTCAACATGATGACTAAGAAACCTTCTAGAAAACAGGTTATCATACCAATGAGCTCACACAATGCTAACAGGATTATGTCTAAGTCAAATACATACATTATTAACATTAATAGACTATTAAAGTATATTAAATCTGATGTTCTAGCCAATTTTATGTATGTGGATGACAAATAAATGGTAATTACAACTAACAAAGTAGTAGTTATATCAAACTTCAGTATCATTGAGAAATACATTAAGAATGTAGATGATATTGACATAAACAAAGTTATAAGTTCTAAACTTCCACAATCTAAATCATATCTCAAGATTTTGGATATTACTTATCATATCAAAGATATTAACCTTCCTATTACACCAGATATTGTTGAGAGGATCATTTATACTACTTACATTTTCAATAACACTATTTTGGTATCTTGTTCTAGGATTATTAAAGCTTCTTCCAAGTTGGACATGGTGGTAATATGGATTGACATTTGGGATTCTTAAAATAGCTTAAAAGCTAAAAGTCTAATTAATAGGTCTTTCAATATAGGTTAAAGCATAGCTACTATTTAAGAAACAGGTATGAATTCCAGAGTTCCACAGTATAAGAACTGTTGGAAGTGAAGATACATAACATTCACATATCATATTCATAGAGCAAGATATCAGAAGTACAATACCATAGAGATATGGTGTGGTGCTATAAGGCTAATTTCAAAATAAACCCTCCTATGTTATAATCTTAAGACCTTAGAGTGAGTCAAAAAAAGAAATCTTGTATAGGATTTATACAAGAGAACTTGATAGAAAGCTCTGTACAAGATTGTATACCTTATATACTACTGGCTCATGGTCCATTCTCTACTACTTTAACCTCCCCTAAGTAACCATGTGTTTGCCTTAAGATCAACATATATTGTATATGCTATATGATATCATTATACTAGAATCTTCTATGTTCTTCCATTGTATTTCTGTAACCATAACAGGTCATATGATCTGGAACCTACCATGTGACTTGTAGTGTCATGCTAAACTCTAACTCTAAATAAAAGAAAAAGGAAGTAATAAAAGGAAAAAAGAAAAATAAAGAAAATGGAAAATAAAATTAGGGTCCAATATTCATACTTCTGACATTCTAGATTAGAAATAAAGAAAAGTGAACCATGTACTCACTCCTTCAAGTACATCAACTGCAAGAGAGAACACTAGGTGAACAGCAACTTATGTCTATTCTGGAAGCATAGGTTTAATAGAGAATGGCATAGTAAGAAATTATAAAAGCTCTGAGAAATCAGAGCTAATTCAATTTGCTCAGCCACAAGCAGGAATAAACAATAATTTTAAAATCTCTCAACTGTTTTTCACAGAATGTTTGTAAGAATAGACTAATGACTGAAAATATTCTAGATAATAACAAAAAATTTGATATCTTATTTATTTAAGAACTATCTTAGTCTATTATTCAACAAATTTTAATTTTCTCAACTGAAGAAAGAGGAGATTTTATTGGTGTTTCTTACTACCTATTCTAGATTATGTTTACAAAATCTTCTATCAATGGAAATAATTGTTGTGGTAACCACTAATCACAAAGACTGATAGCAGTACAATAAGTAAATCTCTTAGTAGAATATCAAGTGGAGATCACAAGAGAACTCAACAAGGAGTTCCTACTATATTTCTATACTATTTATACAAAGTTCTCATGGTATGTGCTAATGATAAATAACCCTACCCTAATGTCCATATGTAGTCCATACATTAACCTCATGTTTTCTGTAAGAACATTATGCTATATACATATGCCCTAATATTCTTCTTCTAGTTTTTTCTTCCAAAGTTTATGCCTATGACCTCACATTATGTGACATGTCATGTGACCACAGTCATATGCCTCTTCATCATCAAAATAAAAAGAAAAAGAAAAGAAAAATTAAAAAATATATATATTAAATCAAGAAAAATAGATAAAATGAAAAGGAAAATGTTAGTGTCCAAGCGTACTATAATAATAATCATCTAAAAGTCATTACATATATCAATCCCAAATTGATAGGCCTAT
>Ga0157363_1004991_pt1 | contig 12340 bp, 16 predicted proteins | sample AttsexASBM1_FD_111477 | JGI IMG/M metagenome (GOLD analysis project Ga0157363, IMG submission 111477) | Fungus gardens microbial communities from leaf cutter ant in Ribeirão Preto, State of São Paulo, Brazil - Atta sexdens ASBM1 | ecosystem: Host-associated > Fungi > Mycelium > Unclassified ...
CCATGCTTCTACCTCATGTCCTATTACTCATCCACATGTGTTTTCCTTAAGGCCACCATGCTTCCTACATGTGCCCTGACGTCATACTCTTAATCTCCGCTGTACATGTGCACACCATGTGTATACCATGAGGAACCCATGTCCCTTGACGTCACTCCTAACCCTAACTCTGATCTAGACTCTTCCCAATCCTTCTAGACCCTAAGTCCTTCCAGACCGCTCTAGACTACTCTAGCCTATCACATGACTTCCAGGTCACGTGCTCTCCATCCATTGTAGACTAATAATTACTACTGTCCTATTCCTGTCCACTAATCCTAACCCTAAAGTCTGTCCACACACTCGTCTTATAATACCTGATGTCTTTATCTAGGCTCTTCTAGCCTCGTAAACTCTTCTAGACTGTTCTAGGTCCTATGACATCATGTCATGTGACCTTCTCCTATTGTAGATTAATAATAATACTACTGTCTATATCTGTTCTATCTATATCTTATCAAAGTCTGTCCTCACTTTATCATCTTATAACAAGTGGAGGTTTCAGTGTTGAGACACTGATAGGGGTGACTCTGTCATGGAAGACCAAATTGAATAGAAGTATCTCTATCATGGAAGACAGAATACCTAGATGGTTGCATCATTGCTATGAGGTGTGTTGCAAGAAAAATAGCTGCTGTGGAAGGCAGGCTTGTAAGGTTAGGAGGCGATATCACCACTGGGATGTAATTTCTGGACAGGTGAACTTGCATATGACAGTATTCCCCCTCTAGAACTGAGTCTTCAAAGTCCTATTGAGTTTATTTGAAGTCCTACTAAATTTATCTGAAAATCCTGTGATGGTACCTAGGTCAACAATACATAAATGGAAAATAAAAGTTTTCGCCTTTGCTTCTGTATCATCATGTCTTTCCCTGCCCTCTCTGACATTTTCCAAAATGACGTCAAAGTGTTTGAAAAGCAGCAGCAAGAAATACAGCAGAGACACGAGGAGGAGCAGCTGCTCCTGGTCCAACTGGAAGAAGTGGCAAAGTTACATTGGGCTGAGCATGTGGCTCAGAAGGCAAGAAAAGAAGCTAAGGCAAAAGTGAGGGAGAAAGCCAAGAGGAGGAAGGTTGCAGAAGAGGAGAAGAAGAAGAAGAGAACATTAGAGTATCTCCAACAACTCTAGGATGAGATGCTAGAGGAAGACACCATCCTTTTGGGAGGTGCTGAAGGGTTCCAGATTGTGGGACCTAAGTGCAAAAAGGCATTACTGGAGAACAATGCAGACTGCCAGCCTTCCAAAAAGGCTAGAGGAAAACAACCAGCAAGATACTAAGGAGACATTGGGGTCAAGCTGGGGGGTGCTAACCCTTGTGAAAGATGTGTGCACACTGAGCAGGACTGCCAGGTACATAATTCAAGATGAGTAAAGAATTTTTTCTCTATGTTTTCTCTTTTACTGATAGCTTTCTCTTAGCCAGTCTTTAGCATGCATGGGATATATTGCTATCAAGCAGCAGTGTATACCCTACACCAACACCAACATCCTGGCCATAATTCCCACTTATGGTGGGGTTCTAAGTGTTATTGAAAAGGCACTTTGAGAACTTGTAGAGGAGTACTGAAAAGTTAGAAAGTCCCTCTGGGACTTGGTGAAGGGCTAAGAAAGAAATATAGCCTAGTTGGAGAGAATTGGGGCTGTGATGAAATGGAGATGGAATTCAAAGGAGAGTGAGATTAAAGAGGACAGAGATGATGAGGAGGGGTCTGAGAATGGCTCTAGGGAAAGTCAAGAGAAGGGAACTTTGTTGTCTACCTTCTGTTAGTATATAAGTTTTGTTTTATTTTAGTTTTCTTCAATTATTATTTTGGTTTTTTGTGATCTAAATGTGTGAGTAAGAAAATCAAGAAATAAAAATAAAAGTCTGAAAGTTTTTGAAAAAAAACCCTAGAAAGTACATAAAAGCTGGAGTTTAAATGAGAATAAGCAGACAGAATATACTAAGGAATTAATGAAGGAAATCCCTGTTGGAAAATGCATAGAGACAGAGGACAAGTTTAATAGTGTGATCAGAACAAAGAGAGTGGACTGAACTTGTTAGGATATGCAATGTGGAAATAGAATACCAAGTCGGAGGCATAGATGAGTTCTGATGCAGGGATTCACTCTGATTCATCTCCAGTGTCTTCATACCTTAGCCAGATCATCTTGTACAGAAGTTTGCATGCTCATTGGTAATCAATTTTAGAATCCACTATCCGAGAAATTTCATATTCAGGTTCTTTGTCAATTATAACTGGAGTGGGGGCTAGTTGTATTCTCTTGGAGAAAGAGTTGGATGTGGTAGGTTTGAGCATGAACACATGGAAAACTAGGTAAATAATAAAGTATCAGGCTGGACAATGATTTTATAAGGTCTAAGGTATTTTTCGGAGAGTTTTTTTGAAGGCTAAGTAGTTTGAAAAAACCTTAAGGTCGTTACATGAGCCTTAACAAAGACCTTGTCACCTACTTTAAGATCAGGAGTGAGGGAACATTGTGCATCAGTGGATTTCTGATAACGCTGTTGGACCACGGAGATTTTAGCCTCAAGGGTACTCTGTAATTCATTGAGATCTACAGTGATGTTGTGGGCTTTAAAGGAGGCAATATCATGTTTGGGATAAACAGTGATGTTCAGATGATATCTCTTATTAACAAAGAATGGAGATATACTGGTAGTAGCACTCAGAGCATTATTATAGGCAAACTCTGTGAAAGGTAGGAGTTCAGACCAGTTGTCTTGCTGGTAGTTACAATATATATAAAGGTATTGCTCAAGAGTCTGATTCATGCATTTGGTTTGTCCATCACCTTTGGAGTGGTAGCCTGAAGTGAAGTAAAGCTGCATGTTGAGAGTAGTGCTTAAGGATTGGAAGAAGTTTGACACAAACTCCAATTCTCTGTTAAAGGTGATATGGGAAGGAACACATGAAGAATAAACAGACATGCTAAGTCCATGGATGTGATGGTGTCATGGGCAGGGATAAAGATTGTCTGCTTGGTAAGCCAGTCAACTATGACCAAGATAGTATCAAACCCAGAGGATAATAGAAGTTTCTCAATGAAGTCTATAGAAATGGAATTCCATGGTCGTTCAGGAATAGGAAGTTGTTTGAGAGATCTGTAAAGCTTGTGACATTGTGGCTTGGATCACATAAAAATGACACAGGACTTGCAGAATTGTTGTACATCAGCATAGAGGCTGGGCCAGGAATATCTGTAGCAAACTAATTCCAGTGTTTTGTTTTGACCATAATGTCTAGCAAGGATGTGGTCATGATTATACTGGAGAACATGTGTGCAGAAGTTACTAGCAGATAGTACATAGATTCTGTTGTCAAAGAGGAGAAGACTGTTTGGATCTGTAGACTACTAGCTATCTGCAGAGATGTGTTTTGTAACAGTTGGGTCACTAGAGAGGGCCAAAAGGATGTCTCAATGTAGGGTGTCCAGATCTACAACTGTAGCTGTGTGGAGAGAAGGAAAAAGGAGAATAGTAGCTCATATGGAGGCTACAAGTTGTTCTTGAGTGAAGATGGGTTTGAAGTTGTGAGAGTTGACTGTGGCATAGCTAGTATTCCCCCCTTTAGAATAGATGTCCCACTGTCTAGTGAAAGTGTCTGGTTTTGTGCCAAGACAACCAGGATGGAACCTGATGACAAGGTTAAACTGAGAAAGGTACTTGGACTACCGTGCTTGTCTCTGGGTCAACACTTTGATAGTAGAAAAATACTCAAGATTTTTATAATCCATAACAACATTGATGGGATAGACTGAACCTTCCAAATAGTATTGCCAAATTTCAAAGATGGCAAGCAATTTCTTGTCATATGTGTCATAATTCAACTCCACTGCAGTGAAAGTGTAGGAGTGAAAGACCACCAGATGAACTTCATTTTCTTCATTAACAATGGAAAGGATTGCAGTAAAAGCATAGTCTAAAGCATTAGTTTCCACAATGAGTTGAACATCAGAAATCCAATAAGTGAGGATAGGAGTGAAGGTGAATGTTTTCTTAAGAGAATTGAAAGTATCACAACAGGAGGAGTCAAACTTCCAAGAAATATCCTTCTAGGTGAGGCATGTCAATAGAATAACGATATCTGAATAATTGAAGATGAACTGGCAATAAAAATTAGCAAAACCTAAGGATTGAATATCCTTGACTTTCTTAGGCTCTGGCCAGTCTTGAATAATCTTTACTTTGTCATTGGACATAGTAAGGCCAGAAAAAGAAAGAAAGTATCCCAGATACTCTACTGACTCAGAGTGAAATTTGTATTTCTCTGCTTTGGCATAAAGGCTAGCCTTGCAGAGATGTTTGAGTACTTCTTGTACATGCCAGTGATGCTCGGACATGTTATTTGAGTAGATGAGTATATCATCCAGATAGATCATAACACAGATATCCAACAGATCAAAGAAAATGTTGTTCATGAATCGCTGAAAGGCCATAAGAGCATTGATAAGACTGAAAGACATTATAGACTATTCAAATGATCCATAATGTGTCCTAAAAGCAGTCTTCCATTCATCACCATCAGTGATGCAAACCAAATAGTAAACATGGTGAAGATCTATCTTTGAATAAACCCAAGCTTTGCAAGGTGAGTTCAGTAGATTGGAGATGAGTGGGAGTGGATAATAATCCTTCTTGGAGATGTAGTTAAGACCGTGAAAGCTGACACAGAGACACAGTGAACCATCTTTCTTCTTAATGAATAAGACTAGTATACTGTGCAGAGATGAGGTTGGTTGAATGAAACCTATATTGAGGTTTTCCTCAATGAATTCCTTCAGAGCCTTTTATTTGGATGCCAAAAGAGAGTATATAAGGCCAACTGGAGGTTGAGCACCTTCCAGATTGATTTTAAGGTCATAAGGACGATGAGGAGCAAGGACTTCAGCTTTAGTTTTGCTGAAAATGTTGGTAAATTCATAATACTCAGAAGGGACATTGGAAAGGTCAGGAATTTCTGCAAGTTTTGCAGAATTAGCCTGACTGTCCAAAGAACAAAGACAAAGTTCAAAATTGCTGGAGCCCAGGAGTTTTGATACATGCAAGAATGCTGCAGCACCAATGATAGCAATGTTAGGTCACTTGGAGTTAGACATGGAGGTCTTAGATGCAGATATAGAAACTGTGGAATCTGATGATTGCAGAGAGATGTCAAGAAATGACAGGAATGCCAATAGTATGTTGGCCATGACATGAGGAGGAGCAAAATTTTCCTGCAAAGATGAATAGAAGTTTATTGACCTATTTATCCAGTCAATCAGTGGATTGTGTCAGATGAGCCAGTTATATCCAAGAACTAAAGAGTAGAAAGAATCAAGTGGAGTAACATAGAAGTCCAGTATTATAAACTTAAACCTTTAGAGTGAGGTAAAAGAAAAAACTCTTGTATTAGAGTAAATACAAGAGAACTCGATAAAGAGCTCTTTACAAAGTAGTCTACCTTATATACTCCTACAGATGGTCTGTGATAGCTACTGTGCACCCTACCCTAAATGACCATGTGTAAAGCATAAGGCCAACATTGTCAGGAGTATAGTATGAAGTACATATATAGTACCAGCCAGATGTCAAAGCTAAGCTTGACATTGTGCACTTTTAGTATAACTGGTTCAGTGGCTGGTCTGTTCCTAACATAATGTCAAGCTTCCAAGCAGTTGGCAGTTTGACTCCTGGTAAAACCATTCTCTTTAAATGGACAGTTGTTAGCATGGAGGCATGACATGGCTAGAAGTGTCACTAGGGACGGTACCAGTTGCTTAGCTGTGCATCTCCATTAGACTGGACGTTCTGTGAAGCAGAGTTTACTAGGCCCTTTAGAAATCCCATAAGACTGTCAAGGCTCTGAGATCATGACACGTGGCATAACCCTTGGGTGCAGCTATTCATATAACTTCTATGTGGGGACCACATGCCTTGAAAGGGGGATACTGTCAGGAGTATAGTATGAAGTACATATATAGTACCAGCCAGATGTCAAAGCTAAGCTTGACATTGCGCACTTTTAGCGTAACTGGTTCAGTGGCTGGTCTGTTCCTAACACAGATAGCCATTATTTAGGGCTTTCTTATTATGATCTTAAATCTAAAGAGTTAGACAAAAGAATGATTTTAGATTGAGAAATCACAAGAGAAATCAATGGAGTTCTAAGTACAAATTAGTTTATCTTATATACTACAGACTATGGTCTATACATATATTATAACTACCTTATCTTAAATTATATGTACTTTTCACAAGATTAATATATTGTTGCCATACTATATGACATTATTTGTTCTAGAATCTTCTATGATCTTCTCTGTATCTTGTGATTGTGTGACAGTTGTAACTATGATATCATGCTCAAACCCTAACTTTAAGTCAAAAATAAAATAAAATGAAAAGAAAAAGAAAAAGAAAAAGAAAAAGAGAAAATAAAATAAAATCTACTGTTCATAACTCTAACATCATTCTCTTTCAAGGTTTCTTCTTTAGAGAAACTGACTTCCATCTTTGCTAGTTTATCTCTAACTTCTTTAAATATTTATTCTTGAATTTTCTATTATCTTATTCAAATAATATCTTCAAAATATATACTTCTCTAGCAACTTACTTCTCCTAAATTCCTCTATATTCAGATTTAACTTCACCTTCCACACTTTGTCTAATTTCTTCTGTTATCTAACTTCTGCTTCCATTCTCTCTTTAAATTCATCTATTAATTTCTTTGTATTTTCTAAGTCCTCTTTCTTTTCCCATGTATCATTTTCTATAGTAAATCTCTTTCAATGCACTAAGTACTTCATCACTCCTCTCACTTTTCTTTTATTCAGTATCTCTTCTACCTCCTATTTTTCTACTCCATTCACTTCTACTGGTTTTAGTTCTTTTATCCTCTATTTCTTCAGTAGTTCCCTATATCTCACAATTCTACTAATGTTCACCACTGGATGGATCCTCATAGAAGCTGGTAGCTTCAACTTCACCATATTTTTTGACACTATCTCTTCTACCATATAAGGTTCTATATATCTTTCTATTAACTTTTTTACTGGTCTTTCTTTGAATACTAAGTCTTTCATACTCAACATTACTTTATTTCTTTCACTCTTCTACCTTTTTTCATTTTCTATCTGCTTGCCTTTTCATGTCTTCTTGTGCCTTTCTCAATACTACTTCTGTTTTCTCTTGTACTCTCTTTATTCTCTTTGCAAACTCTATTGCTTTTCTTTTCTTCTAATATCTGTTCTGTTCTTAACTCTCTTCCATAAAATGCAATACTCTCATTGCTGAATGAACCTTGTTGTTAATCACAAACTCTGCTGTTGCTAACCACTCTGGCCAATCTCTCTATCTATATTCTGTAAAGAACCTTAAGTACTGTTTCAACTCTTGGTTCATTCATTCTTTTTGCCCATCTATTTATGAGTAGAATACTGTTGACAACTTCATCTTTAATCCTAACATTTTGTTTAACTATTTTGTTAACTCTATCACAAACTAAGGTCCTCTATTATTTATCACACTCTCTGGTAATCCATGTAGTTTCCACATATTATCCCTAAATAATCTCGTTAAACCTTCCACCAATGTTCTTTCTATAGTTATTACAAAATGTGCCATTTTTAACAACAGATCACATACTACCAAAATTGCATCCTTTTCTGCTACCAACAGTAACTTAGTGATAAAGTCCACTATTAAGTGCATCCATGCCTTCTCTGGTACCTAACTCATTATTAACTTCCCTACTAGTGTCTTTGTCCTATTTTTTATCTTCTGACATAAGTCATATCACTCCATATATTTTCCAATGTTTTTTGTATCCTCTAGCCACCAGTAATTTCTTGTCACCAACTCCATTATCTTTTATCTTCCTTCATGTTCTGCTACTAGTATATTATGATATAACTAGATTATTTCTACTCTCAATTCTTCATCTTTTAGCACATATACTTTTTCTTCCTTCAATACTCAATCTTCTTCAATCTCCCATTCATCATCTCTCAGATTTCTTACTCCTGTCTTCTTCATTTCTTCTACAACTTTTACTACCTCTTTATCTTTTTCTCTTACCCTTTTTATTTTTTCTTTTATTACTTTTTCTGGTCCTTCCACTACCACTCCCATCATTTCTCATATCCATTCTTCTTTTATCAACTTCTGGTTTTCATTATCTTTTTCCATTTCAATCTTTCAATTTGGCCTTCTGCTTAGTCTATCTGTCTTCTTTATTTTTACCCCTAGCATATGCTTCAAAGTAAAATCAAATCTTGACAAATATAATGACCATCTAGCTTGTCTCTAATTTAACTTCTACACTCTCATAAAGTATTTCAAATTTTTATAGTTGGTTTAGACCTCAAACTTGAATTTTATGCCTTTTAACAAATACCTCCAATTTTTCAATCTCTTATTCACTGCCAACATCTCCTTGTCATGAATCTCATAATTTCTTTCTGTCTCATTAAGAAACTTTGAGAGATATACCACTAGCCTCCACTGTCTATCATTACACTCTATTGACAATACTTCTTCTATAGCATAATCTAATACATTCACCTCTATTCTCATCTTTCTATTCAAGTCTGGTATTACTAATATTGGTTCTATTGTGAATCTTTTCTTTAATACTTCAAATGACTTCTCTTGCATAATCTCCTACTCCCATTTTTGTTCCTTTCTTGTTAACTCATGTAACAGCCTTGCTATCTTTGCAAATCCTTCTACAAACCTCTTATAGTAATTTGTCAGCCCCAAGAACTTCTGTATATCCTTAACTGACTTAGGAACTGGCCAATCTAGTACTACTTTTACTTTTTCTTCCTCTATTCTTATTCCTTCTGGTCCAATTACCACTTCTAAGAAATTTATCTCTCTTACTTTTCACCTACACTTCTCTGGTTTTACATACAAATCATTTTCTTTCATTCTTTTCAATATCTCTTCCACTAGTTCATCATGCCCCTCCTTACTATCTGTTCTCACCATTATATCAGTAAATGCTGCTATCTTTCCTGTATTGATTAAGTCTCTTAGCAACTTGTTTATCATAGTCTGGAATGTAGCCAGTAAATTTGATAATCCAAAAAACATAACTGTTGGTTCAAACAACCCCTCTAGTGTTGTAAAGACTACTTTCCACTTGTCTTTCTCCTTAATCTTTACATTCTTATATCTTTACCTTAAATCCATCTTTGTAAACATTTTCTTGGTCCCTATATTCTTGATAATTTCTGAAAAAAGTGGCAGCAGATGATTGTTTTTCACTGTCCACTCATTAAGATACTAATAATCTTGTACCATTCTCTTCTTTCCACTCTCTTCTCTGGACAAAGGATAAAATTTCTCTTTCCTCAGCACAAATTCCTCCTTCAAATCTATTGTATGATCCCACATCTTCCTTGTTGACATCCTCTCACTCACTTTCTTTCCAAATACCTTGATTTACCTATGAAATTGCTCTGGTACTAACTTTTTTAACTTCTTTCTTCTTTCACCTTCTCTTTTGTTTTTCTCTTTTCTCCTTCTTATCTTATCTTTTCTTCTTCTTTCTGCTTTTGCCACTCTAGTTTCTCCAGTTTTGGTCTCTACTGCTTCCCATATTCTTCTGGACACCTCATTATCTTCACCTTTTCTGTTTTCCAATTGATTTCAAGATTATAGCATGCTAGCCATGGCATCTCCAAGATTACACTCCACTTCTGTTCACCAATCACATTAATCTCTGTTCTCTCTCTATACTCTTGGTAATAAATATTCACCTCCACAATATTTTTTATTAGCCTCTCCTTATTAAACATTCCATCCATATTTCTCATATAAATAGATCTTTCAATCTTTTTTAGTTTAAACCCTTGCTTTTTTGTGAACTCAAAACTCATCACCAATCCTGTTACTCCACTATCCAACAGTCCCTCCACCATAATCCCCTCTTATATATCTATCCTCTCCAACCTAATCTTTACTGTAACTTCTTTTGATACCTTCCCTTCTCCTCTTGTCTTTCTTACTTCTATTGTCTTTTTTTTCTTTTTTTTCTCTCAAATTGTTCTTCTATCCTTTCCTACTTCTTTTCCCCTTTCTTCTCTTATCTACATTACTCTACTTCTCAATACTTCAAACTTGTTAGAAGATTGCAATATTGCAACCTCCTTCTCTTTCTTTACTCTACAATTCTTTGCCATATGCTCCCATTCTCTTCAACTAAAACACTTCCTTTCTTGTATTGCTTTCTTTCTATTTTTTTTATCTTCTTCTCTCCTATTCTTTCTATTGCTTCCATTCTCTCTCTGCTTGTGTTTCCTCTCTTATTCTCATCTCTTCAATTTTCCTCTACTCTTTCTCAATTCTCCTTGCTTCTCTTTCTTCTTCTTTTATTTTTTTTCCATTTTTTTCTTCTCTTTTCTACTCTCCCTATCTAACCTAACTGCTTATTCATACCACTGTTTAATAATGCCTAGTTGGTGTTTTGACTCCATAAGTCTTCACTGGATAGTTCTATTTAAACCACATTTGAACTCTTCAATCAAAGATTTTTTTCTATACCCACTTCCTCTTACTACTCATCTAAACTCTTGCATATGCTCCTCTATTATTCTACTTTCTTGCTCTACCTACTTTGATTCTGCTACATTTTTTGACTTGTCATCTTCTCCTCCAAACTCCTTTTTTATTTCTTTCAAAATTTCCACTACCATCCCAAATTCTCATATTCCTGTCTCTAAATCTTCCAACACATTTTCTTTCCAAATATCTGCTGCTTCTTCCTGCACATATGACAATACCCAATGCATTTGCTCTTCTATGATACATAACTTGCACACTGTCACAAATCCTGATACCTTTCCTACTTCCTTATTGAATATTTGTAGCATAACCACTTCTATATTGAACCCAGTGTTGGATCTAGAGATTCCTGCTGTCTCTACTCCTCTTTTTATATTTAACAATACTTGAAGCTATGCTGTTATGGTAGCAATTTGCTTCTGATATTGCTGAATAATTTTTAATTGGTTTATATGGTTTTCTGAAGGTAATGATATTGGATTTATAAGTAGAGAAGAAGGGCTCATATTAGTCCCTTCTTGGAAATCAAACTCATCAAATATCTTTGTAGGTGTTAGTAGACCCTCTTCTTGTCCTATCTCATACTATCTACTAACTACTTATCCTACTACCCTGCTTACTACTGCCCTAATCAAACTGTTATACTATTATCCCTAAGCAGGAAATCTCTAAGCTAAGCACTCTTTAATAAACAGTACCACTGCTCTGTGTGAACAGATTACAAGGGAATCTGCAACACAAGTCTTTTTACTCAAAGTATACACATATACTACTAAACACTATCTACTTAAATAATGAGTAATGTCTAGCTAGCAGCTTGGGTCTGGTCACTAATATCTATGATTGCCTATGCTAAGTAACTAGCTTCCCTTTATGCTTAGAATCTGGCTTCTAATTTAAGGGTGACTAACGGTTATGTTGACTGTTAGTCAAGAATAATAAAAGAGTAAAGAAATAAGAAGAGCCTAGTATTGGGTAGTCCCAAGATGACTATTGAGTCTAATGTTATGATCTTAAGTCTAAAGAGTTAGATAAAAGAACAACTTTAGATTAAATAATTACAAGAGAACTCAATGGAGTTCTAAGTATAAACTAGTCTACCTGATATACCACAGACTGTGTGAATGAAGTTTGTGACACAACTATAAAGCCCAGGAATGAGTGGAAGACTATCTTTAATACTGACTGTAGACTTTTTGAACCTCTGATAATGTTTTTTGGCATGACAAATAGTCTTGTTACATTCTAGACTATGATGAATAACATCTTTCAGGACCTCATAGCAAAAGAGGTTATGACAGTCTACCTGAACAATATCCTCATCTTCACTCAGATCTTGGATAATCACTGTAAAGTGCTGGAAGTTTTGGCCAAATGTCCTGAAAAGTGTGAATTCAACAGGTGGTAGATCGAGTATCTGGGCTGGTAATTTCTCAGGACCAGGTTGTAATGGACCCAGTAAAAATAGCCAGGGTTTGCAATTAGCCCACCTTATGAAACTATACTGACATGCAAGCATTTCTGGAGAGATTCGTCTGGAGGTTGAACCGAGCCACGGGCAGCGATGCGGATGGAGGCGCGTTCGCTGTGCTGGCAAACTGGAAGAAGGTGGTGAGGAGAGAGAGTTGGATTTGAGGTTCAGACCAGCAGCATGCCTTCACTACATTGAAGGCAGCTATCACTGCAGCCCTGGTCTTAGCCTTCCTAGATACTTCTGTTCCCTTCTGGGTCAAAGCAGATAGTTCAGA
>Ga0157363_1004992_pt1 | contig 12339 bp, 8 predicted proteins | sample AttsexASBM1_FD_111477 | JGI IMG/M metagenome (GOLD analysis project Ga0157363, IMG submission 111477) | Fungus gardens microbial communities from leaf cutter ant in Ribeirão Preto, State of São Paulo, Brazil - Atta sexdens ASBM1 | ecosystem: Host-associated > Fungi > Mycelium > Unclassified ...
AAACGGAGGATAAAAGGAACTAGAAGGTAAAATAAAATAGTGACAAGATGGAGAACGTTTCTCCGTCCACATTTAATGGGCATTCACGCAGTAATTGTTTGAGAGAAATTATTTGGGAAAAACCTCGGTTAAGTTATCTGTGGACACTCTTCTCGGGAGATTTACAACAAGCATACCGATGTATCGTAAACTTAATAATATTATTTAGCGATGGTAACTTTCAGTTTTGAGCAACATCGCCCGCAGCTACCGCATAACCTTCGGACACGTGTGAACACGTGTGTTATCGTGAAAAAAGTTATTGAACGATGTCATTATTATCAAGCGGTCATCACGGGATACAACAAGTATCCTACATGGTAAAGCATACGCGCCCCAGTATTTGAAAAAAAAAAAAGCGTCATTCTTGTTTCGCGAGAAACATGTGAAAGTATATATCTATATAGTGAATATAAAAAGTATTCAAACAAAGCAATTTTTATTTTAAAAAACTCATTATTTATAGAAAATAAAATTAATTAATATTTTATAACAACGAGTACGTTCTAATATAAATAAAAAAGTTTCGTAAAAATAATTGTGTTTGTAATTTTAAAAGTAAATTTTTTAATTGTATAAATAAGTAATTTTTGTATTGAAATAATATAATTTTTCACATTTTATTAAAATTATTATTATTAATTATTATTAAAATAATTACACGTCTTTTTTGGTAAAATAATTTTTAAGGATATATAATTTTTAGGAATTTTATTTTTTGTTAAGAAATTGCTAATTAATCTTCCGTAATTATATTTTTTTATTTCTTCCTCTATAATTTTTTGTCCAGCCAAAGTTTCTTTACTTTCTTTTAGATTTAAAAAAAAATGTGGAAAAAGTTAAAATTACTATTTAACATTTCTATTATATTATCAAATAATTTTGTAACTTAAATGTTAAAAACTTTATTTAATAAAAATTGAAGAGAGTAAAATTTTATTTGAAGAGAGATTCACACACACATACACACACACGCGCGCGCGCGCGTGCGTGCACAATTACAAATGGAGGATATTTTTAAACTAATGAATCAATTTTAAGCAGAATCTTGTTCTTGTAAAACTTATAAGAATTTTTTATGATTGATGTAATTCCATTCGTAAGACGTATCGTAAGACGTACGATCATTGTAAATATTTACGATTTCTCGTAAATCTTACGGTTAGCAAGGACCTGTCTGTAAAAATATTGAATAAAGTAAACTTGTAAATTCTTATAAATTTTACGAAAACATGTTACGAGTATTATAATTCTGCTTAGAATTGACCTGTAAATAATTAATTTATTTTTATTAAATTATCATTAAATTAAATAATTAATGATATTAATTAATTAAATGATTAAGTAATTTATAATTAATTTATTATAAATTAATAAAATCTTTTTAATAATTAATAAAAATAAAGTTTTTTAAATATATCTCTCTTGTACGAATATACTTTTTACATTTGCTGTATTAAAAAAAACAAATAAAGAAAAAAGACATTCAAATTGAAGGATAACCGCGTATCACAACTAGACAAGTTACTAAACTGAATCGATAAAGAATTCGTATTCCAGCAAATTTATCTAACATTTTTAATTATTATTATTTAATGTGAAAATCATCGCGCACGGTGTTGGTAGATATTTATTCCACATACAAATTGCCGAGAGATTTAGTTATGTAAAGCCGTGATCAGACTAGAGATTGAGAATAGATTGAAATTCAACAAATCAAAGTAAAGTTCACTAAACTTGAAATTGGTTTTCTTTCTTTTGATTGGTTAAATCCCAATCCAATCTCAATCTCAATCTCTAGTCTGACAGCTTTTACAATTACGATCATGTAATTTTCATTTAATTCTGAAACATACAAAAGCCGTCAAATGACTGAAGGTCATCATTTCAAGCCAAAGATGTTAGACTTTGCATCACAATAGAATCTCGATAGATCCACTGCGAGGTCCTTATCTCCAGCTTCTTGTCCTCTCCTCTTTCTTCTTCTCCTCTTCTTCCCCTTACGTCTCGCAATGTATTTCGCAATGAAACTAAACGTGCGTACACATGAATTTCTAATTTCCAAATTAATTACGCGTCAGTATCCGCTTTTGCGTGCTCGTTAGTCTTCTCTTTGCCGAATTTCAAGATGTGGATACATATGCTTGTTAAATTAAGTCACCATATTCGTAATCATCCCAGCGGCTTCGCAGATTGTGACGCAAATGAACGACGAGATGCGCAACTATCTTAATATACTTCAGTATTGATTGCTCACCGCATTTCAAGATCATCGAATAAACAACAGCCACGTACACTGTCCTTCGCTCAGACAGATCATTCAATGTTAAACCGCGAGGTGAGCAAATTGAAGTTAACAGACAAATCACCTCCGAAGAAATAATTGCAGGTGATCATAAGAATAGAAGGAAGATGGATAAAGAATACGCACTTCATAAATTTTGCTGAAAGAGAACAAGAATTTAATTAAGTAAAATAATTAATTTCTTACATATAAAACAAAATCCATCATCTTGTGACTATAATAATAATAGATAATAATGTACACTATATAATATAGAAAAATTTATATTAAGAAAAATAAATAAAAATTTGCAAATGCGTATTCTTATTTAATATGATATCTATGAGAATACATATGAAATCGGGTAAAAATACGTAACTCAAAATTTAATAGTAATTACATATGAATTTTTCCTTTATAAAAACTATGATAAGCTTTATAAGAATAAATTTCATACTATTTATAAATTAAATTATTCATACCACACAAAATTAAATTATTTTTAAATAATAACAATTAACTTTTACCTCTGAGGAAAGCAGATTCAAATTTACGATCGAATCACCTCCTAGAACAATTGGTTGCAATATAATGACATTTACTTATAAAAATTAATACAATTATCATGTATTATTAATATATTACAATATCTATTATAAATTATTAATGTATTAATAGTACAGAGAGCTCTATATACATAAGATAACAATACAATTGTAATGTATTTTATTTTTTAATATAACATGTATTACACTGTACACAGAGATGTTAATAATTATCAGTATCATCTTCATTACTTTGAGTATTACAAAAAAAAGAGACAAATTAATCCATGATTGGCCGATGCTCGGAGGTTTTGTTTCGCTTGTTCTTCATAATGGAATAAGGTATATCATTATTTTATACTGCGGATCGCGGAGAGGTCATTTCGCTAACCCAAATACTACAGCACATCATTTTTACTTTCACGGCGCGGCAGATGAACCGAACTCACTTGAGTTGCTTCAACGGACTGTTACGCAGTCGGATGATTAAAGAGCCGCGAACGGCGGGCTCGATAACAATTTATCACCTGATACTTCACGGCAGATAGACATGTTCGATATGCGTGTTCAGCCTGTGCCTACGCGGCGAGAGGATCACGATGAAAAATGATACCTCGCGAAATTACTGATATGCAGGACATAAAGCTGCGTTTGTCAGGTAAGTCAGATCGTCGTGAGATCTTTCTTTATCGAAATATTTCGGCACCTGTGATACCTTTAAACCGCAGGACATACTTATTGCTAAACGAAAAACGAGAAAATCTTGGCAATTTGACGGAGAAAGAGAGAGAGAGAGAGAAAGAGAGAGAAATGAATAAATAAAGCATTTATTATTATTCTATAACAAGCTCTATCTCTGTCTCTTTCACACATACACATATGCGCGCGCGCAGTAATTAAACGAAACCGTTTAAAGAAAAAAATATCGTAAAATAAGAAAAATAATATAAATGAAAAGAATAACAACGAAAATAAATAAAAATAAAATAAAAGATAATAATAGATGTTACAATCAGAAATAAAAAATAAAAAGACAGAAAGAGAGAGAAAGGAGAGAGAGAGAGAGAGAGAGAGAGAGAGAGAGAGAGAGAGAGAAAGGAGAAAGAAGAAATCTGCTTTTAAATTGGAACAGAGATAAAGTTCGATTTTCCTAACTCAATGTATAAAATTAGGTACTTAATTTTGTTTCAATAGTTTCTGAAATTCTAAAGAAAAGAAAAATCAATAGGATCTACTATATAGGAAACGTTTCGGCGTATTTATTATTTAATCACACACATCTTCGTCAAAATATAAATATTTTATAATATGTATTTTAGAAATTGCAACTTTCATTTTTCTACGAATTTATTTGCAAAATATGCAAACTTATTATATGTGAATCGTGGTGTTTTTATTCGTGGCGCGATCTATGGTCCTTTCACTCACTCTTTGAGTTCTTATGATCATTAACATCCAACCTCAGAAATGATGAATACAATCATGATTGCTATATTAGTATCGTTAATACTCAATTTCTAAAGAGTAAGGGAAGACTTGTAAATCCTTTCCAATAATATGACGTATTTAATTTTATTCGTTTTTATTATAACATGTTTTTCAAATTATGAGAAGATCATTTGAATCCAAATTCTGCTTTATCGGCAGAAATCGGCAAGAAATCCTGCAAGAAGTAGATAGAGGACTCAAACTGATGTTTTCGTTGCAGATTTTGTGCGCGAAATTAAAATGATGATAAGAATCGAACGTAATTAACGCGCAAATTCCTTCTAAGGATTAGTTCGAGCTATAAAAATATTTGACATTAACATATAGAAACAGATTTGTTTTTGCGTTTCCTCCAAAGATGATTTTATGACATTAAATACGCTAATATCCAATTACGACGAAACTTTGGGTATCGCAAAGTTATAACAATTTTTAAAAAATGTCATAAATTTGATTATAAAATTCTTGTGTTTTCAAACTGCAGCAGCATATAGAAAAATTTTCAACTAAGATTTTCGACTCTTCAATTCATAGATTCTTCTGAAGAGAAGAATTGCTTAATTAATATACATTCTTGACAACAAGATTTCCTGAATCATAAGCAATTAAAACCTTGAAATTCTCATAAATTTAACTTCAAGGATATAAAAATGTTTACTTTCTCTATTAATTTTAAATAGATTCCATTCCGGCACAAATTTGGCGATGAAAACATTAGCAAGACAATTTAATTGGAACGTTTAAAAAAATTATGATGTCTATTTAATTTTAAGGAATAAGTTTTTCGAACATTCAATAAGAAATATAAGAAATATATATGCTATTTAGCATACATATTCTTATCGCAGCTTATATTTTTTGTAAATGTTCTTTCATGAGCAACGATGGGTGCAACCCCATAACAGGCAAGATGATTGCATCCCAGAATATATCATCGAAGCATTGACTTCTATTTAATAGAATTCGTGTCTCCTGATGGTTTCGCTTACACTTGTGACTCAATTCTATCAAAGACTTTTGTTTTTGCGTGTATAAATGTCTACTTTTATCTCAAGAGAAGGGATGACTACTGTCTGAAAGGATGTTCGTGCTGACACGAATCCTTCGACTTCTTGACCTCTTTTTCCTCCTCAGAAATCAACAATGCGCTACATTCATTAGATACAAAATTAAAGATTCGCAGTATCCGAAAAGAGATTATACTGAAACGAATCGCGCGCATTTCTTTCCCTGCTATTAATAAGAGTCTTTTTATGTATATATAAATTATATTTGATACATTTACATTTTATAAATTATATTGGTTTATTACAAAATTATTTTATGATAAAATATTTAAACTATTTAATTACAAAGCGTTTCTCGCAAAACAGAAATATTTTATTTTGGTAGACAAAATATGTGAGTACAATCAGAATTTTTATTTAAATTAGAATTTTTAAAATCTTTTTTTTCGTTATATTTATCATTAATGAAACAAAGCAAGATAATAAATATCTGTTTTGCGAAGAGTTTTTTTAACATCTTATTTTCTGATTATTTTAATTAAAATACTGTTGTTTGCATAATCTTTATTTTTGAGAAAATAGCCAAGGAAGAGTAGTCATCCTGTCGCACGATCATGATAATCGAACTTGGGTATTCGGCTTACGTTGCGCCTGTCAAGGATCCACGGATTTGTTACACGTTGGCTGAATTTACAACGGTGCACGAAGTAACGAAAATTCACACAACGACATCACTGAGTCAATGGAATGTGGCGAAAACTCATGTCGTATTAAGTGGTCCCGCACTTCTCCGCCGAAAGAAAAATTTATGATCGACTTAGCGAAGGAAAATTTTATCTTTCTCCCGGCGTCCACACGAAGGATAATCCTTTGTTGCTGGCGTGTTTGCCTCACAAGATTTACTTTGTCGTCTTTTAATATTTTACAATGTGATTACCCTTCAAACGCGCACGAGTGTCGGATCTTGAATTTTGTTATAAATTTTCTGTACTAGCAATAAAGCAATTTATCTAGTCGTTTTAAAATAATTTTTAATTAATTTTCGAAAATAGGCTATTTAGCTTATCTACAAACACGTAGCTATTTTAGTTAAACTGGTCTTGGGTTTTGACAGCCTCAGGTAAGCGCATGCCATACATGTTTACTTTGTGATCCCTGAAGGCAGACTTGCTAAAGATATACGAATTTGCTTTCGCAAACACAAAGTGCATATTAAGAATTTTTATTAGCTATATTCATTATTAATCTATAAGTGTTCGCATACTCAAGTACTAAGAGTTCAATTTTATCCATATCTTAATTTATTCATTTTATGTATAAATTTATTTATTTTATGTAATAAAATTTTTTTTATAAACAAAATTTTTATTTTTATTTATTAGTAATTATAAACTGAGACATGTTTTAGGCATAAAATAATAATTTTCAAGCGTTGGAAATTAAAAGAAATTATATTTTTTTAATATTTCTTACCCGAGTGTTTATGAATTAACTGTTACTGCATACAAAAAAATCATTTTACTGTTATTATATATATAGTAATTATTTTAGTTTATTTTTTTTTAATAATTATTTTTAACAAAGATAATTTTCTTTATAATAATTTTAAAATAGATTTTAAAATTATAGACTTTAAAAGATTTATTACAAATTTTAGAAAAATTTATTATTCAATACTCAAAACAAGAATTCATCTTTTCTGAAACATTATACAATTCTCGAAGAAACTACTTTACGTAAGCTATTTTATATAAGCATATTAAATTCGGTTTAATTTAATAATCTTAATTGAAATATATATCAAACTTATATATTATTAGTTAGAATTTATAGAAAATATTTTGAATAAATTTGATACTTGTAACGAATTTTCATAATAGATTTATGAATAGATATATAAACTTATAAAATATTTAATATTTATATGTATAAATTAATATTTAAATTACAGTATGTATTTTTCTGTCTAAACAAATTCTTTCAATCATTATGGAAATTTAGATAAAAAAACAGTTTGAAAATGGGAAGCGAAAGAATTATCGAATGTGGTTTTCGATGTGATTTCTAAATTATATTCGACTTTCGTGTAAAATTTGATGAATACTTGAAAAACACGAATATCATTTGAGAGGCACTATAGTGCTATTTTTGTGGTCATCTTGCCTCACGCCCCACTATCAGTTTCATCGAGAAATGACGTAACATGCATATTTGTCAACATACCAGCCAAAAATTTATCAATAAGAGAGAGATCTTCGTATTTAGCAGGTTTCTCGGCAATACTATATAAAAGGCGTCTCCTCAATTTCGATTTTATAACGGGATACACAGTCGTGATCAGCATCATCGTGATCAGCATGAAGGCTCTGGTAAGTCTTAACAAAATTAATGAAGAATTAATTCACGCTATCATTAATTTTTTATTTTTATCATACAATTTTTTAAAAATACCAAATGTTGTTCACACAGATAAATCTGTTTTAAATTAGCTACTGTCAAGAATTACAAATATTGATGTCAGTTATAACAATGCGAGTGATTATAAAATCTGAAATCAGTTATATTTTAATTAAAGAATATTGTGTAATTCATTTTATTCAAAATTCTATTCCTCTTCTCCGAGATACTTCTTGTAATTTTGAATCAATCAGAAAAAAAGAAACAATTTTTTTCAGACCGCCACACTTCTCTGCGTGCTCGCAGTGGCTGCATTTGCTGCACCTCCGTATTCTTTGCATGATACTTTCATCCCCATCGTAGCTTCGCAGCAGGACGGACCAAATCCTGACGGTTCATATAGCTATGGCTACCAGACCGCAAATGGCATCCAAGCACAGGAGCAGGGTCAGCTTTTCAATATCGCCAAAGACGAGGACGCTCTTCGCGTTCAGGGATCTTTCAGTTATACTGATAACAACGGCATTCCCATCAGCTTGAGCTACAGCGCCGATGAAACTGGTTTCCATCCTCAGGGCGAGCATCTGCCAATCGCACCTCCAATCCCTTCTGCTATCGTGAGAGCCTTGGAGTACAATGCCCAGCATCCCGAGGAAGACAACCTGTAGAAGCATTATAGTAACGTACACACTATTCAGACTGAAATTTTATCAGTAATCCTTCGATCTTAATATTATATGCAAAATTATGTACATCTCCTACTGTTGATATAAAAATACGCGAGGTGTGAAATATAATATACTTATTTAGACGAAGAATTCAAATCAAGAGAGAGACAAATTGCCAAATTAGGATGATATTTTTCTCTTATCTATTTCACAATACTGTAGTCTCATTTGTTATGCTCAAAATAGTAGCTATATAAATACAATCAAATATTAATCAATCAAGTATTATTATATATATATATATATATATATATATATATATATATATATATATATAATTACAATGAGTTAAAGGTTTCATTGGAAATTAAACATATCAAAATTACGTGTAATGTCTATCACGATCTTTTTTGGGCTTTAAATCTTTAGCTGTATTTATAATTCTAGCACATTCAAATAATTTAGCAAATTTCCTTTGGTGAAAACGTTGTCCCAAGATTGAATTAGTGCAGTCAATTAGCACCTGCTGTATTAATTAAGGAGTCGCATAGCGCACATACTGTGTATACAAAATCACAACCACAACGTTTATATTAAATGTTATTTTTGTTAACCGTCAAAATAAACGTGTTTGAACGTGTACTTTTTTCTCTTTATTGAAATTTATCTTATCACTATTCTGTTCATTAAAACGTATTAGATCGTTTGTAATTTGAATACGTCGATGATCGTGATTGAGCCCGACTGGCTAATTCGCAATTATATGAATAAACACGAAGTGATATTTAATGGCAAGCTGAATAGGTGACGCAACAATGTGATCGCCAAATATGACAAAATAGCGAGAGATATTGGCAAAATTGGCGAGTAATATTGTCGAACATATAGATTTTGGTCTGCGAAATTTCGTATCATGTAATCTTTTGATATATATAATTATATATTTCTTATATTTCTTATATTTCTGATATAAATTAATTCAATAGTAATTATAAATTAAAAGGAAGATATATATATATATATATATATATATATGTAATATAAAAAATGCAGACATATATATATATAATATATATATGTCTGCATTTTTTATATTAAAATTGTTTCACATTAATAGCTCCTTTCAATTTATAATTGATTTAATCATACTTTTTTTATGTATTTACTTGATATGTGATTTACCTAAGCGATTTTTATTGAGTCTAATATTGAAAACTGTAGTTAGATTCAAAATAGAAAATTTCTAAATATTAATTAAAATATGAGACATTTTGAATATTTACGTGTAAGATTTAGTTATCCATATAAACTATAAACAACAAATACACTGTCAAAGAGAAAAAGATACTTAAAAATTTATTTGTGAGATACTTAAAAATTTATTTATGATATTTATTTTACTAAAGTAAATCTTTAAATATGGTAAAATAAAATTTGATTCTTATAGCAAATAAACCATTTATTCTATTTTTTACAATTAATGAAATATATTTTATAAAAATATATATTTCATCATCACAGTCAAATTTTTTTATAACCATATTGAATATCAAAAAAAACGTTACACATAACATTGGCTGCATTCATCAAATAAAGTAGCTTTGCAACTGTTATAAGATTCTTTAACATAATTAGTCTTATCTTTAGTTTCTTACTGAATCTAAATGTATAAACTTATTATCTAAAAGAATTTTATAATCATATTAAAACTTCATTTTATATTCTTATACTTTTTCAGAGCAATTGATTGAATTTTACGAAAAAAAATTCCAAAATTTGTTAAAATTTACGCGTCGTATTTTCATAGAATCGCCACATGAGTTACAATTCTTTGTCCACGAATATCCCCGAAGGTAGATTTTTGCAATTCCAGCTGAGAAATAGCGCTGGGCGAGCAATCTCTCCCAGTGGAAACGGAACGCGCGCGCTAATCCAAAACGAGCGACACGATCCTCGCGTGGCACGTATCCTCGCGGATACACAAAAGCGTGCGATTTAAATAAGATAAATGCTCGCGTCTTACGGCGGGACGTGCTGCGGGTATAAAAACGAGAATTACGACATCGCATTAGCCTGTGTCCGACGTCCGTTACGTACAGGATACGCTCGCTATTCGTGGACAATGCGCGGCGTCCGATGTCGAAAAAGAAGAAACGTCTATGTGGATTAAAGAACTAATACTTACGTCAGACAAAATTGTGTATGCCGACGATCCTTCACGCAAATCCTTTTACGCACATATGCATTAATAGAGACGTAAAATACGACGAAACGTACTAACCGAACGAGAGTCGCTCGATTACGAATCGCTCAGGAAGAGGCGATCCTTGAAAGTAATTTATTCCTAAGATATTTTCCATATTCACACATACAAACACATACAAATATACATACATACAACGTAAATACTTGTGGTCAGAACGATTAAATCACTGATTTGTTGCTGATGTTAAGCTTTCAAAGAATACTGTGGATAATAATACAAAATTGCGCGGCGAGGAAATGCTCTCGTGTTTCTTTTTGTCTCTCATATGTTAAATTGAAAATATTTTTCGCGCAAGACAAGCCTCTTCAATCTCGGAGTGACACATCTTTCTTCCCGTAAATCACTCTACTCCGGAGTGTGTTTTAGGAGACGGTAGAAAGATAATATTTTCTTTAACCTATTTCTTATGTATTCGGGTTTTTTATTTATCTACATTACATTATGCTGTTCATTAATCATTGATTTCTAAACAGTAATTGAAGACGCCCATGCGATCATAGGTTTAAATTATATTGAAAGGATGATTTTGTTGAAATAAAATCTAAAAATTTAATTACAATAGATATAAATCTGAAAATAATTTTGTTTAGTTAAAATAATTATATTTAGTTAAAATAAATATATAGGACGCACAAACTGATTACTATGCCAAAACGTTTTGCAGCGTCGTCAACAACGTTGAAACAGTAATATTATATTATATACATAATATTATATTGACCAACAAAAACATTTTCAGATCTGTATTTTAGCTACAAATTTTTAGATAATTTCAGCAAAACCGTTTTTTCCGCGTATGCTTTATATACTCTTTAAATCTCGTGAAATAAAATCTCACTCGAAGACACTGAAAATTTAGTCTGTCTTGAAAAAAGAATGAAATAGGACCATTCTTGTTCAAAAATAACAGATTTTTTACTCCTTTTAAAATGAGATTTACTCTTTTGGAATGAGATTCATTCCTTTGAAGTAATTTTATTCTAAAAAGAGTGAAAATCTGCCACTCTTAAACAAGAGTGATTGTATTTTCATTCTTTTTTCAAAACAGGCTAAATTTTCAGTCTTTTTGAGTGAGATTTCACTCTACGAGATTTAGAGAGTATATAAAAATACAACTGAAACTTATGGCAGGTGATTAATATTTATTAGTTTGCAAGAACATTATTATAATAATCATTCGTCGTTTTGAATCTCGTTAAATTCTTATTAATTCTTGCCTCATATCCCTTACCTTGTGTATACCGGTCAATCGAAGTTCCCTACATCTTTACAAGCCCTGTACTTTGTAGTATCCGTGTTAGAATCTGCATACGAGTCTCGCAATCAGCGGATGCAACGATTGGATGCACCTCGAAATATCTAATCGCCGGCTCGATCACCGTAGATCTCTCATATTTTGCCATCACGTAAATCACAGCCCCGAATTACTGCGATTGACAGTTCTAGATACGCTGACACGAGCGATGCTTCAGACACCCTGTAGTTGTATGAAAAATTCCGTCGTAATTAACCGCCATGGGTGATCCCCAACACAAGGTAATTGCTTCACGGAAGCGAGTAAGGCATTTTGTTATGGAACAGTCAGTCCAGAATCATAAAGAAATTAAAACTTAAACATTATTTACAAATTTTGAATTTTGTCGCT
>Ga0157363_1004995_pt1 | contig 12337 bp, 15 predicted proteins | sample AttsexASBM1_FD_111477 | JGI IMG/M metagenome (GOLD analysis project Ga0157363, IMG submission 111477) | Fungus gardens microbial communities from leaf cutter ant in Ribeirão Preto, State of São Paulo, Brazil - Atta sexdens ASBM1 | ecosystem: Host-associated > Fungi > Mycelium > Unclassified ...
AAATGGGTCCCCAGCTCAGCCTGAGCCTTGCCCAGCCGATCAATACCACTATCCAGCGCCAGGCTGGCAGCACTTAACGCCTTTTCCAACTCGGCTTTGTCGATGGGAACGCGTTCTAACTCTGCGACCGCTTTATCCAGGTGCGCAAAGATATCGCCAAATACCGCATCTCCTAACCGGCTGACCTGCATCGTGGTGCCATCCGCCACGGTTTGCTGCCGCGCTTCATTCCCGCCCTGGTAAACACCGGCAGCATCAAAGGGCGCTGTATCGCTATGATAACCTGAGAAAATATAACGCCCTTGGCTGTCGCGGGTGTTGGCGAGATTAAAAAGGGAGGCGCGCAGACCTGACATTTCCTTGGCGAGCGCCTTGCGGTCATCATCGTTATAAGTCCCACTTTGTGCCGCAATCACTTTCTCTTTCAGGCTGGTTTGAATCGTACCCACGCCAGTGAGAATCCCCTCTTCATGTTCCATGGCACTGCGCGCGCTGGTCCGCACGCTGCGATAGAGTTCAAGTTTTGCCAGCGCGTCCTGATGCTTGACCGCATCCGTGGCGCCTTGCGGATCATCTGATGCGCGTAGCAATGATTTACCCGCCGAGAGTCGCAAATAAATTTCATTATTATCGCTGACCCGCTTAGACATACTTTCTGCATTTTGTTTAAACATATACATCGTGCTTAAGCGCATATCTGACTCCTTGCCAGCAGCGTGTCAAATAATGTGGTGGCTGTTTTTAAAATCTGGCTATTGGCTTGGTAGTACTGCATAAACATCTGCATATTGACCATCTCTTCATTCATATCCACGCCACTTAAAGACTGCTGAGTATTAAATTTGTCATCGAGATCAATTTTTGCGGATTCAAGACCGGTATTCACCGCGCGGGCATTCGAACCGATGGTGCCGACCAGTTGGGTGTAGGCGTCGTTTAAGGTATTTTTACCGATCAGTTTTTCATCCTGAATTTTCAACATCAGTTCCAGGTTTTTATTATTCGAACTGCCGCCCGCGGGATCGTCCGACGCGGCAAATTTGCTGGCGCTGTCGAGCGCACGGCCAATCCCCGTTGCGGCTCCCGCCATCGGGTTAAGGTTAAAGCTGTCACCAGCATTGACGCCGCCGGGCAAATCAATCTCAATACCGTCAAAAGCCAGCACGCCGCCCGTCACCGTAGCGGGCACCGTGCGGCCATCCGCACCCGTCACATTCCAGTTTGCACCATCAAAACTGACTGTGTAATCCTCCGCATTGACCGCTGGGTAATCGGTCACACGAATCGAATCCAACCGGCCACTACCGGTATTTTTGCTGTTGGCGAGCGCTTTGATGTCGGGTAATGAAAACAGATCCTGACCGGGATTGCCTTCAGCATCGAAACCGGCGTGATGCTGCTCATTTAAACGGTTTGCCATCATAAAGGCGATCTGGTTCAGCTCGTTGCGTGCCACGGCCAGGTCTTCATTGCGGAATTTAAATAACCCGGCCAGTCGTCCTTTGGTGATGCTGGTTTCACTGATTAAAGAGGGCTTGCCATCACTGCCCATATAAGAAACCACAATTTTGCCGGGATCGCTGGCGGAGGAAGAGGCCGTTAATTTATAGGCGCTGTCACCGGCGACCAGCGGACGACCATCAGCCAGCATGACATCCACGCGACCAGAGGCCCGGTCTTCCGTGACCTCGATACCGACCTGCTCACTGAGTTTTTCCAGCAGTCCGTCACGTTGGTCTAGCAAATCGGCTGGCGGGGTCCCGCCCTGCGCATGGACACGCTCCAACTGTTTATTAATGTTGGCTAACTGTTCGGTGGTGTTGTTGATGTCCTTCACGCTCTGCTCGATTTGCGTGTTGGTACTCTTCTCCAGCCCATCCAGTTTTTTGCCGCTGTCGTTGAAGCGCTGCGTTAACACGCCGAGGGCGCTAAACAGAGAAGAACGAGCCGGGCCATCAGAAGCATCCCCGCTCAGGGTGGCCATCGCTTTAAACAGGTTGTTGAGTGAAACCGACACGTTATCCGATTCATCACCCAGCATATTGTCAATTTCCGACAACTGTTCATGGCGGCCTTTCAGCCCGGCCCACTGGCTGATTGAGCCTCGCAGTTGCGAATTGGCGAAAGCATCATAAGCGCGATCCACCCCATTGACCCGGGCACCATAACCGAAGAATCCCAGGGAGGTGTTCAGTCCCCCCGATTCCCCGATTAAAATATTGCGGCGGCTGTAGTTGTCGGACATGCCGTTGGTGAGATTGCTGCCCACCACACTCAGGGCCGCTTGCCCGGTACTCAAGCCACTTCTGGCTAAATTAAACAGGTTGTTCATCGCTTCTCACCGCTGATGTTAATGGTTGCGTTATAACTTTCATCGGTGATTAGAAAATTCTCTAAAACACCCTGATTAAAATATTTTCGTGAGATCGCTTTGATAGGCGGAAGAGCGCTGCTGCAGCGTGGCTTTGACCTTTTTGATCAAAGAGATGAGCTTGTCGGCATAAGCGGGATCGGTGGCATAACCTCCCGCTTGTAATGCACTCGCACCCTGCTCTGCTGAGCTTGCGCCCACCACCGATCGGTAGCGTGGATTATTGAGCAACAGCGCAGCGTAATCCTTTAGCCCCTGTTCGTAAGAGTCATAGACGCGAAACACCGCTTTAACCTGCTTTTTGACACCATTGATGTATTCACTGGTGGTAATTTCGCTGGTTTTACCTCGCCACCCTGCAGTGGCTTTAATGCCAAACAGGTTGTGGCTGGGTGAGCCATCCGCAGCGGGAATTTCGCGTACTCCCCAGCCGGACTCCAGCGCGGCTTGCGCCACAATCAAATGGGGATGTAAGCCGGTTTGCTGCGCGATCTTTTGCGCGGACGGCAACAGGCGCGCGATAAAAGGATGGTTGCTCTCGGTCGCGAGCGGCGAGGCGAAGGGCGCAGGTAAACGAAGAGGGGCACTGGCACTGTGCCGTGGCGATACACTCCCCCTTGGTCCCCCACTCCCGCCCCCTGCTTGCTGCACAATCAGTTCAGCAAACCCTAACTGGCCGCTACGGGCGACCTCCTGCGCCACTTGCTGATCGTGCATCGCCGTAAACATGTCTGAAGAGGCACTGTGCATGAGTTCATCCTTAAAGGTGGCATCACGCATACTTTTCATCATCATCTGCACAAAGATGCCCTCCATTTGCTGCGCCGCGGCGCGCAGCGCTTCAGGCGAGGCACGTTTCGCTTCACGCTTGAGGGCATCCAGTGAACGCAGATCAAAGGCGGGCTGATTTTGAATCGTCATCAGTCAATCTCCAACCGCGCGCGCAGACAACCGGCATTCTTCATCGCTTGCAGAATCGACATCAACTCATTCGGCGTGGCGCCTAGCGTGTTCAGCGCCCGCACCACATTGTTGAGGTCGGTGCTACTGCGCACATGCTGTAGCGAGCCGCCACTGTCGCGTACCGAGATATCGGTTTGTGGCGTGACCACGGTTTCACCCCCCGCAAACGGCGTGGTGGGCTGGTTGACTACCGCGTTTTGCACCACTTCCACCGACAGCGCTCCATGCGCCACCGCGCAGCTCTCAAGCGAAACATGGCGATTCATCACCACCGAGCCGGTGCGCGAGTTGACGATCACCTTAGCGTCCTGCACGGCAACGCGCAGGGGGATGTCCTGAGTATTGGCGAGAAAGCGCACGCGTGACGGTCCATCTGCCGGGGCAAACAGACGCACGGTGCGTGCATCTTCCGCTAAGGCAGCCCCACCGCTGAAGCGCTGATTGATTGCGTCACTGATCTGCTGCGCGAGAGAGAAATCAGATCGCACCAACTGCAACCGCACCACGCTCTGACTGGCAAAATCATTCGGCACTTCGCGTTCAACCGTGGCCCCAGCATTGATCCGCCCGCCATTAAGCTGGTTGACCTGCACACGGCTGCCACCAGACTGCGCACCCGCCCCTGAGATCAGCACATTGCCCTGCGCCATGGCATAGATCTGGTTGTCGGCGGCTTTCAGCGGCGTCATCAGCAACGTGCCACCACGCAGGCTCTTCGCATTACCGAGGGAGGAGACCAAAATATCCAGCTTATCGCCGGAGCGGGCAAAGGCCGGCAGTTCAGCCGTTACCATCACGGCGGCGATATTCTTTAACTGCATGTTGGTGCCAGGCGGCACGGTGATACCGAGCTGAGACAGCATGTTGCTCAAACTCTGGCCGGTAAACGGCGCCTGCATCGTCTGATCGCCGGTGCCATCTAAACCCACCACCAAGCCGTAGCCCATCAGCGCGTTCGAACGTACGCCCTGCACCGTGACCAGATCGCGGATGCGCTCTGCCTGCGCCTGCAGGCTAAACAGCGCCATACTGACGATAAAAACAACAAAGGCTTTGTTCATGATGTTCTCAGAAAGGTGAAAGGTTCAGGAACAGACGCTGCAACCACCCCATGGTTTGGGCTTCATTGATATAGCCATCGCCGACGTACTCAATGCGGGCATCTGCCACCTGCGTGGAGGGCACCGTGTTGCTAGCGCTGATGGTGCGGGGATTCACCACACCGGAGAATCGAATGAATTCAGTACCTTGGTTAATAGCGATCTGCTTCTCACCCACCACGCTGAGATTGCCATTCGGCAGCAGCTGGTTCACGGTGACGGTAATGGTGCCGGTGAAGGTGTTACGCGCTGCGGCTCCGCCTTTTCCAGCGAAGTCATTTTTGCCATTGGCCTCCAGATCCCATTTGCCGTCACCCAACCAGCGGTTCAGTTTGTCGGGCACAGATAACAGCTCCATGCCCGCAGAGCCATTGCGGTTGGCGCTGGCGGAGGCACTTTTGCTGGCGCTGACATTCTCTTGCAGCAGAATGGTTAAGGTGTCGCCAACATTGCGCGGACGACGATCCTCAAACATCGGCTGATAGCCATAGTTCATCCCCTGTCCGGCGATAAACAGCGAGCCGCCGCTGGCGAAAGCCGCCATTGGCAGCGGTGTGGCGGAGGTCGGTCCGGCCACCAGCGGCTGCTGTAAGATGTGCGCACAACCGCTGACTAGCAGCGCCATGCTCACCACCATCATGCGTATCCCTGGCATGTTCATTGTCACCTTACAGCTGGGTGAGGCGTTGCAGCATCTGGTCCGATGCTGAGACCGCTTTACTGTTGATCTCGTAAGCCCGCTGCACCTGAATCATGGTCACCAGTTCTTCCGCCACGTTGACGTTAGAGGTTTCCACATACTTCTGCTTCAGCGAGCCCGCCTCTTCCATGCCCGGATTAAGCTCATTAGGCGCGCCTGAGGACTGGGTTTCGCGATACAGGTTGCCGCCAACACTTTCCAGCCCCGCTTCATTAACAAAGGTTGCCAACGTGAGTTGTCCAATCTGCTGCGGTTGGGCTTGCCCCGTTTGCGTGACGCTGACAATGCCGTCAGCGCTGATCGACAGCGTTTTGGCATCAGGTGGAATCACAATACCGGGCTGTACCGGATGGCCTTCAGCATTGACCAACTGACCGTTTTCATTCTTATCGAAATGACCATCGCGGGTGTAAGCCGTGCTGCCGTCTGGCATCTGTAGCTGGAAAAAGCCTTTCCCCTCAATAGCGACGTCCGTTTCATTGCCGGTTTCGTTATAGCCGCCCTGCGTGTGGATGCGTTGCGTGGAGACCGGGCGTACACCGGTGCCTAACTGCAAGCCACTCGGTAAGGTGTTCTGTTCGGAAGCCTGTGCCCCTGGCTGGCGCAACGTTTGGTACAGCAGATCCTGAAAGACCGCACGCTGACGTTTAAAGCCGTTGGTATTGACGTTGGCAAGGTTGTTGGAAATGACGTCCATATTGGTCTGCTGTGCTTCCAGACCGGTTTTTGCAATCCATAACGATCGGATCATCCTCTCTCCCTGGCGGGCCGTTAGCCCACATTGAGTAACTGATTGGCTTTCTGCGCGTTTTCATCCGCGCTGCGGATCACTTTCATGTTCATATCGAACCCGCGTGAGTTGGCGATCATCTCGGCCATGGTTTGCACCGGGCTGACATTGCTGCCTTCCAGTGCCTGCGGACTCAGGCGCAGTGCATCGTCCTGCGCCAATGCATTGCCGCCAATGGCGCGGAACAATCCGTCATCGCCATGCACCAAATCACGCATCGGGGCACTCACCAGCTTGATGCGACCAACCGGTACCACGGCGGTGGCATCATCGCCTGCACCCAGTGCCGACACGGTGCCATCCGCGGCTATCGTCACCTCGGCCTGAGGCGGGATGGAGAGCGGTGCGCCATCTCCCATCAGCGGTCGGCCATGGAGGTGCAAGCCCCCTTCGCTGTCGACCTCAATGGCACCGTTACGCGTATAACCTTCACTGCCATCGGCTAAGCCCAAAGTCAGCCAGCCGTTTTGTGGCAGTGCCACATCCAGACTGCGCCCGGTATGGCTAATCGGCCCTATGCTGCTGTCATGATGTGGGGTAGAGGCGGCCACCAGCGCACGGGTGGCCATGCTGTCACCGTTGACAGGTACGGCACGGAAGGCGGCTAGCTGGGCACGAAACCCCGCGGTGGAACTGTTAGCCAGATTGTTGGCAGTCACCGCCTGGCGATGCATTGACGCCTCTGCCGCCGTCATGGCGGTATAAATGGCACGGTCCATCGACAATTATCCTCAGCGCAGGTTAGTCAGCGTTTGCAGCAGCTCAGACTGGGTCTTGATGGTTTGCGAGTTCGACTGGTAATTGCGCTGGTAGATGATCATGTTAACCATCTCCTGCCCCATATCGACGTTAGAGCCTTCCAGAGAACTGCCCTTTAAGGATCCAAAACTGCCAGAGCCAGAGACGCCGAGGAACGGCTGGCCCGAGCCGGGGGACTCAGCCCACAGGTTACTGCCTTGCGGAGAGAGACCGCCGCTGTTAGGGAAATCAGCCAAGACAATCTGCGCCACAATCTGGCGTTTGCCATTGCTGTAAGTCGCCACCACCTCGCCGTTATCGCCAATAACAAAATTCTGATATTTTCCCGGCGCCTGCCCGTCGATCTCTTTTAACTTAATGCTGCTGTCACCGCTGTACTTGGTGATGCCAGACAGATCCAGATTCAGATCCAGCGGTTCAGAACCATTTAGCGACACCCCTTTAACGTTGATGTTGGCATTCGGCATGTCGATATTGCCGCTGGAGTCAAACTTGAGTTCCAGCTCGCTGTAACCTGCGGGATCGGGTGCGGTTTCATCACGCGCATAGGCCTTCCACTCGCCTTCAGCGGTCTGCACGAAATAGAGTTTGATGGTGTGCTTATTTCCGAGGCTGTCGGTTGCCTCAATCTGGCTGCTGTAGTTGTAGGTTGCGGGATCGTCGTGATTGAACGGATTGGTGATGATATTTTTGTCATCGGCCTTCAGGTTGCCACTCAGCGATCCTTTCGCAGACGCTTCAGGCGGCATATCATCGGTGGGTATGCGAATCTTGCCCACTGGCGCACCGGGCTCAATGGTGGGCGGCGTCCCCGTGGCTTGATAGCCGGTCAGAAACAGGCCGTTGGTCTGATTAATAATGTTGCCATTCACATCCAGATCGAACTGGCCATTACGGCCATAAAACACTCCGCCGGCTTCGCTTTCCATACGGAAGAAGCCTCTATCCTGCAGGGCAATATCGAGATTACGACCGGTAAAATTGACGCCGCCATTGGCGAAGTTCTGCTTCACGCCTGCCACCTGCACGCCCAGTCCGGTTGAGCCAGAGAACATGTCAGAGAACGCGATCGAACCACCTTTGAAACCGCTGGTCTGCGAGTTGGCGATGTTATTACCCACAACATCGAGGGCTTTAGAGGCGGCGTTGAGACCGCTAAGACCTTGTGAAAAGCTCATATTGAAATCCCAGAGAGTAAGTGAAGGACTATTTTTGAATCACCACCACATCACCGATGCGGATAGGTTCATGGTTGAGCAGATGCAAGACCGCGCCATCAGGCGTGATGGTGACGCCCTGCACCTGTTCCTGCATCAGCCCGGTAATTTTGGGGGGATCACCCTCAGGATTTTTGGCGTCAAAAGTCAGGGTGTACTCCCTGTCCTGTGGCGGTCCGGGTTCTGGCTGGAAATTCTGTAAATCATCGAGGCTGAAAGTCTTCACCCCAGACTTCACCCCTTTTAATTGGGCGGTGTAGGCATTGCCTTCGGCATCCGTCAGCGTGACCGTCACCGTTTCCGCGTCTTCGCCCAGCAAGAAGCTGAAGGTGCCGCTCTCCTCTTCACCGTCGCTAAACGAGACCTGCGGATCGCCCTCAATCAGGATGCTGCGTCCCACCCATGCCGCCGTGCCCATCCCACCGAGCTGTGCCATCAGCGCCTGCACGTTGCCCATCGCGCTATTCAACTTTTCCACTCCTGCTGCCGTGGAAAACTGCGCCAGCTGTGCCGTAAGTTGGTTGTTATCCATCGGATTGGTGGGATCCTGGTTCTGCATCTGGGCCACCAGCAGCTTCAAAAAGCTGGCACTGAGATCCGAGGCGCTATTACCTTGACCCTCGTCCTTGTTGCCGCTGTCGTTATTCACGTTAGGAATCATGGTCAATTATCCTTACTGACCGAGGGTGAGGGTTTTCAACATCAGAGACTTCGCAGAGTTCATCACTTCCACGTTGGCCTGATAGCTGCGTGAGGCCGAGAGCGTGTTGACCATCTCGTGCACCACATTGACATTCGGCATGCGCACATAGCCCTGCTCATCAGCGAGTGGATGGCCCGGTTCATACACCAGACGCGCCGGCGCACTGCTCTCGACCACTTCACTGACCTTTACCCCACCGACTTCACTGCCCGCGGCCGCATCCAGGGTAAACATGACCTGGCGCGCGCGATAAGGCTCTCCATCAGGGCCGGCGACGCTGTCGGCATTCGCCATATTGCTGGCACTGACGTTCAAACGCTGCGATTGCGCAGCCATCGCCGAACCGGCGATATCAAATATGCTAAATAGCGCCATGTTTTATCCCTGACTCAGCACCGTCATCATTTTTTTAATATCCGCACCCAGGAAAGTGAGGCCCGATTGATATTTCACTGCGTTGTCAGCAAAATTAACCCGCTCACGATCCATGTCTACGCTATTGCCATCCGCACTGGGTTGGTCGGGAATGCGATATAACAAGCCCTCATCGACAATCGCTTTCCCTTGCCCAGAAATATGTTTATCGGCGGTCAAGGACAGAGAAACGGATTGTCGATTGAATGCTGGGGTTGTAATGGCATTTTTTAGCTGCTGTGAGAAATCCATATCGCGCGCCAAATAGCCCGGCGTGTCGGCGTTCGCAATGTTGGCGGCCAGCACATCCTGACGACGAGACAATAAACTCAGCGCCTGCTGTTGAAAATGAAATGCATCATCAAGTTTGTTATTCATAACAGAAAAACCTATATCGCATTATCAAACGCAAGCAGTGTAGACAGGAAAAAATAAATCTCACAACGCGAGGAATGCACGAAAATAATCGCTATTAACGACTTAAACTCACAAGCATTTAATAAGCGACAAAAGCGCTTTCATTTTTCACATTAAAATAATGATGAGTCGATTTATCATTTATCCAGAATAACGAAATAAGGCATCACCATGAGACGTGATTGGATAAAGCTGACCCTCTGCATACTGGCTGGATATATTGCGCCCATCCCCTCCAGCATGGCCTCCGCGATTTCCTCCGAGCAGCAGCTCATGCGGCGGCTGGATGCCTTACTGACACCTTCCAGCCACGACGGTGAAATCGTACGCCACGCCACCCTGCTTGCCACCCCCCAACAGGTTGCCGCACTTTGCGATCAACCGGTGCTGCGCCTGGCCGGCAAAGATGTACGTTTGGTTGGGCGGCGCACACTCATCGCACGCTGTGGTGCGCGTCAGCATTTCTTACCCATCCGCATTCATGCCGAAGCCAGCTGGTGGGTGACGCGTCACGCCTTGTCGGCAGGCCAGCTCATTGAGCCCGCGGATATCGTGGTACAACGTGGCGATCTTGCCGCACAACCTGCAGGGGTGATGTTTCGCGCCAGCGATATTTTGGGGCAACGCCTGACGCGTGATCTTGAAGCTGGCAAGCCGCTGCTGCCTGGTCTGCTGCGTCAGCAATGGCTGCTGCGTGCGGGTCAGACGGTCGATATTGTCACTTCTGGCGAGGGGTTCCACATCCGCAGCCAAGGTAAGGTGCTGGATCATGCCGCAGCCAATGGCAGGGTTCGGGTGCAAACGCGCAATGGACACACCTTAAGCGGAATAGTGGCGGCAGACGGGCACGTGAAGATTCCTCTGGCACAATAATTTTAGTTTTTTCGCCACTCCCCGATGTAAAGGTTAACTATCACCTGTGATCATTGAGGACATCATGATTAATCGCACCCCACCCATCGCTCCTGTTGCCGTGGTCAACCATGAGCTGCACTCACGTTCGGAGCAACCGCAGCGCAATACTTCTTCTCCCGACTCGGAAAGCAAAACCTCCGTGACGTTGAGCAATATCATCACGCAGATGAAGCGCGACGACAGCCGCGATGTCAATTCCGCTCGCGTCGCTGAACTGCGGGCGGCACTGGAAGCCGGCGAATTACCCCTGGCAGCCGATACCGTGGCACAGAGCATGGTGCAGCACATGGTTTCGCTACAGCAGTAACGGGTATCTGACGCGATGGAAACACTGCATGCCATATTGGCAGAAATGAAAACTGCGCTGGAAGAGCTGGACGCCATCATGGTGGCGGAAGTGAATCAGCTCAGCCGCACCCAGATCAATCCAGTGGCGCTGCAGGTGCTGACCGACAGCAAAAGCAGACTGCTTGCCACGCTCCAGCACTATGATGAACAGCGATTACAGCAGGAAACGCGCTTTGCCACTGCCGCACCTTATCCGCATCAGGTGCGGTTGTTCGTCATCTGGCAGCAGATTGCCGAACGCGTTCGCCGCACGCAGGCGCTGAATGCTGAGGTTGACGTTCAGCTACAGGGGCATCTGCGTAAAACCCAGCAGGTGCAAAAGGTGGTTGATCGGGTGGGAGGGCAACACCGGTTATACGGCCCCAGCGGTGAATCCCGCCAGGAACCTGGCGGGGGGAAATACGATATCAGTGTTTAACCGAGTGAAATCTCGTTATAGGCGCGCGCAGAATGGCGAGTCTTTTGCAATGCGCTAATCTCACTGCGCAGCGCGGCCAGACGCACAGGAATGTGCTTCATCAGCCGCGCATTCTCTGTCAGGAGATGTGCCAAACGCGCCGTCACCTCGCGACGGCGTGTTTCCTCAAACGGGTGAATATCCATCTCCATCAATAGGATCATCTGCTGCCGGTAATGCTCAATGCCCTCGCTGAAAGCATCCCAGGCTTGCTGTTCTGCCAGTGATAACAGTTGCTGCTGACGTTCCAGCATTTGATCAATCTGCACCATCACCTCATTGCACATGTTTCACCTGCTGACATTGAGGGTCGATCGCTTTCCAGGTGTCGGCCATCTCCACCATTAACGCAATCAGCGGCGGTAACGACGCCGCCGACTGATTCAGGTTAGCCAGCAACAAGTTGCGCGACACATACTCATATAATCGCTCTAAATCCGCCGGAATGTCTCCCCCCACCTGATGGTCTAGCCCGGCACGCAAACCGTTATCGATGATGTTGATGGCGCGGGAGATCATCTCCCCACGCCGTGCCACATTGCCAGTCTGAAAATAGATTTCGGCGCGTCGCATGGCGTTAATCGCGCCATCAAACAGCAACACGATAAGTTGATGCGGCGAAGCGCCGGTGACTTGGCTCTCAAGAAACACCGTTGAATAAGCACTCTTGTGGTTCATGGTGGCTCCCTTAGCCTAATCCCGCCAGCGCACCTTGCAATTGCTGACTCATGGCATTGATGCTGTTCAGCGCTTTATCGAGCCGGATAAACTCACTTTGCTGGCGCTTCAAACTCTCCTCGATACGCTGCTCCATGCGTTCAATCTGCTTTGCCACCCGCTTCTCTTGCTCTTTGAGGCCTTTTATTGTTTCAGCAATCGCCCCCTCTTTTTTCGGAATGGCATCACTATCACCCAGATAGTTTTTGAACACTTCCCCCATCTCGCCCTTGATGCCCAGCGCCCCCTCCTTCCCGAGGAACAGCGCCTCGACTTCTTTGGGTTGCTCTTTCAGCGCGGCATCGAGTTTTTTATTATCGATGGTCAGTGTACCCAGTAAGCCTGTGCGCTCCTCTCCAGGTTTGACCTCTTCGAATTTTACCGTGATACCGATACTGGCCAGCGACGTGTAAACCTCACTGGCATCGCCAAAATTTCCACCTGCAGCGGATTTCAATTGGCTATT
>Ga0157363_1004996_pt1 | contig 12335 bp, 5 predicted proteins | sample AttsexASBM1_FD_111477 | JGI IMG/M metagenome (GOLD analysis project Ga0157363, IMG submission 111477) | Fungus gardens microbial communities from leaf cutter ant in Ribeirão Preto, State of São Paulo, Brazil - Atta sexdens ASBM1 | ecosystem: Host-associated > Fungi > Mycelium > Unclassified ...
AGTATTACTCCTATTTATATTTCGTTATTAAGTTATTCTTGCCTCCTTGCAGAGAAAGCTTTTAAATGACGGAATACGACTTGCATGGTGCCAAGCGTGGCAATCGATGCTCAGGCACGTTCGCCGAACCCAAACCACCCCAATCTGGCCGGTAGTCGCCAACCTGACCAAACAACAGTCTCCAGATCCCGTATAAATTAAAGCAATTTGCATGTCACGCGCGCTCACGGGTTCTAGACACGAAATTTGGCGCGGTAGAAACGACCAAGACCGAATGTCGTTAGTCAAACAATCTAACCATTTCTGCTGTCTGGTCTCGTACACGCAGGAAGATATCGCTTGAAATGTCCACTCGCAAATGGCACATGAAAATAGAAACCAAATGTGTAACGCAATGTAAATTCATCGGTTTGCTTATAAATTACACTACATACGTAGCGAAACAATATGTATAACTTTCGTTAATTAACCATCGATATTTAGCTAACTGTTGAAACATTACATGATTTCCGATATCCGTTGTTTCTGTGAAAATTATATTTATTGTAAAATATCTAATGCAATATAATAAGTAATAAAAGTTAAACAGAGTCAAAATGTGGGAAATATTGCATTTATGTTGTAATTATTATTGCATCATATGCTTAAAAAATGTAATAATTGTAATAACTGTAATAATTGTAAACCATGAATAAATTTAAATTAATGTGTGTAAATGTAAATTAATTTGATAAATATTTGTTACAATCAAGGATCATTCTTTCGCTTTAAGCGACATTTCTCCCCTGAGTATTGCACAGCCTCATTTTGCTCTATTCCGCCTCGTTATATGTTAACTCTCCGTCCATGCACGTCGTATCTGTTAATAATGTCACAGCCCGACCTCTGAGCTCTCTCTCTCTCTCTCTCTCTCTCTCTCTCTCAAACCCTCGGCACCTCTGACACCGGCGGCGCTTACAGGGTGGCGCTTGAAACAACCCTGCGGGCCTCACACGGACTGCGTTACGTTCCATTATGCACGCCAGTCGATTCCGCTCGAGCGATTTAACATGCATTAACTTGTAAACTCGCGACTTGCCGTGTATTCGATAATGCAGCCGCTACCGACACCGTCGCCACCCGCGCGCCGCTGCGTGGCGTTGGGACGCCTTTTACGAGGGGCATACACCACGGACCTACTTCCCGCGTGTCCCACCAACATTGACATTCTACGCTGCGTTCCATCTGCCACCCGGAAAACTCCCCAAGCTTTTGATAATACATTATTAATGAGCCGAGCAGAGAACCACGAATCTCGATTCTTTCGAATTCGGAAATCCGATTCTGCACCAAAGAACGGGAATAATATTTAAATAATCATTGGTCGTCGGCGCATATGAATTGTTCGGAGTTAAAAAACTCATGACTTTTCTCCAAGATATTCATGATTAAAAGATTCCAATGAAAAACGGATACTGATTCTTGGTTTTTACTTAAGGCTATATTTTCCGGTAAATATCGTAAATAATTCAAGATAACAGAGACGAATTCAATCTAAAAATATATAAAAAACAGTCTCTTGTTAAACAAAAAATTCTACTGAAAATGGATTGTAAAATATATCAGAAAATATAAAATAATGTAAAATATATTTTTTATTTCTGGTGCATATGTGCAGTGCGATGCGTATTATGTGTCATATCAATCATTTTGCACAATAAAATGAGACTGGGATAAACTGACATAAATTTAATAAAGAGTTGTACATTTAGATGTAATATTTGTATACATATATCCGGTACTTTTAAAGAGATATTCTGAAATTCCGTAATTGTCATTTCTCTCTTGTAAAGTACATTAAGTATATTCCGTATTATCAATATTTTGCAAACCAACTACATCAAATTCTATTCAATTTAAAGCTTCAAGGATGTAAACGCTTTGTTTAACATCCTTTATAAATTTCTTGTGATTGTATGGAGCATTTTTTACAAGGAGCACAAAGGGACGGCAAAGCAATCTCTTCATAAAAAAAGATGAGCAAATGTACAAAGTACATAAAATCTATTCAGTCAAATTTCAAGCTGCACAACTATGTTAACGACTCTTGTCGCTCTTCACGATGAGATTGAAAAAGTTACTGCATTCCCCTGGGCGTCGAGCGACAGAGTAGTTGAGAGGGATGTTAATCGACGGCTCGGACAGGACGCAATTCGAACATTTGGGAAGTAGACGAGGAAGGAGGTCGGCGGATAGCAAAGGATGAAAGCACGCGGTGGAAAAGGGTGGTATACGGAGGAAACGAGGCGAAGCGGTGCAGTGGCCGCATAAGTGTACGTTGGTATGGGTGACCATTCAAATGGAAGCCTCTCTTGTCCTGCCTCTCGTTTTCCCTGTCTTCTCACTCACCATTCCCATCCCATTTCAAGTGGTCAGCCTTCGGCAATCGTCCGGCACGGTGGGCGAACGCGCGAGTTGCAATCTGTCCCTCGTCGAAAATCACCGCGGAAACAAAGTAAAAGCTCCCTCCGGAACCTCATACTATAGAATCCCTAATCGAAACTACGAGTCGTGGCTCGCGGACTACGTGCACGAAGAATCGAATGGATAATCGATAGTCGTACTAATTCCGTGCAAAAGCGAAAGATGCATTGACGCGGACACATACCGGTAATCACAGCCCGTGCAAAAACTAATTAAATACATTCTAGCAATATTGGAAATTCGTCGTAGTATTGTAATGTTGTAAGATTCAAATGAGACAAGTGGGCTTTTCCGTAGCAATTCCACTGTTTGTAACGAATACCAATTGCAACAAAAAGAGAAGTGCAAATAATTGGAAAAAAAAAACTCTCAAGGAAAGTCTCGAGGAAAGAATTTATATACATACATACACAAAATAAACATGTTCCCTTCATTTGTTATATAGTGCGTTATTAATTTTGCTTTTGATCTTTTTTCAATATTCTTTATATATCCTTTTAAAACTCCATATATTATGATATAGCAATATTTAACATGAATATAACAATAATTATCAAACTGAAATATAATAAATTACTTAATCTAAAATTATTGAATCAATTCAAATTAAGCTAAAGATACAGTGAGTAATATTTCAATTTGAATAACATTGAAATCACTAATTAAATTCTAGACGATGCTTAATTCTCACATGAATCAATCAATAGAATCAAACGAGAACCGAATTTAAAAGTAACATAAAATTTCAACTAGTTACGTCGATCAATCATAATTGAAACTTCACTGAAATGGCAATAAGCTTTAGTAGTGGCACATTCCTGGAACGATTAAAACTACAATTTTCGCAAAGAATGAAAATTAATTAAAACCTTTCTGATCTCAAAATGTAATATTCCATGTATTATGCGCCATGGAATCCAACAAAGGTATTCAACATAATGCTCTTCGCATAAAGCATCGTTGGTAATTAATTAATCAAGAATATCTTTTGAAATTTGACTGATGTTCTTTTGAATTAAAAAAAATCTCTATTTCCTCGAAACACAAGTGCATCTCATTCTAAGAGTAAGATGCAAAATTCTATAATCAAAGATCGAGAGAAGAAGTAGCCAACGATGGGGCTCATTCAGTGAGATATTATTCTTGCAAGATAACAGTCACGACTCGAGCGCTCTCAACGAGGACCATTGCGGCTTGCAGCCGCAAAACTATTTTCCGATAACGACCGACACTCGCTTGGTGGGATACATTTGTTCCAAGCTCGCACCCTGATTGCGCGGGACGCCCGTTTTCCCCGGATGCATATTTTATCCCGCTGACAGATTTATTGCCGGCTGGTTATTCGGCCGCGCCAGCTTCTTTCTCAATTTTATTGTTTTTATTTTGTATATCTGGAGGTATCATGTCTCACTATCATACCGCGCGACAGCCGGATGTGCGTAGATGTGTATATTATCGAACTATTCAATATTGAATATTGATGCGTTGTATTATAATTCGCGAAAGGAGAAATTAATTTAATAAATAAAAATGGGAAACAGCAAAACTCAAAAATATCAAAAATATATTTTAAAAAATGAGAAAATCCAGACAAATAATATTGTTTGATGAAAGACCAAAACAACTGTTACATTATATAATTTCAAAATTATAAATCTATTATAAATCTCAAGAAAAAGAAAGTAAATTTAGATAGCATATTTTTTGTCTAAAATTTAAATCTGGATACCTACAAATATTTGGAATTATAAATACTAAGTATTACAAGTAGAATTAGATAAAAATATGCTATCCTTAATTATTAAATAGAAATATGGAAAAGAAGCTTTTCATCTTAATTAAAAATTTAATAATATTATTCTGTAATCTCCAAGTTTGGTCTAGTAAGTAATGCCAGAATTCTATAATTTACCGTTAGACTGCCATGAGAATTATGATGCATGGTTGTAGAGAGAATTTCATATGTTCCAATGTTTTCCCTCAACTTTTCCGCCACTTCAACAGAGATATATTATTCCGTAACGAAAGTACTTCCTCGTCGCGTTTTCTTTTCTAAATATCAGTAGCATTACATTAAGCAAGAACTTTTTCACATATCAACGGACATAAGATATAAATGTACAAATGAAATATTGCTATCGAATTTAATTCTTTTCTGACAGTCACTTCTGCTATATGACCTAGATTTCGATACGCACCCGCATGTTACAGGCAGTCGGAGTTTCATAACATATATTGGCTATTGTGAAAAGTGCACGGATGTACATGTATATGTTTACACCGATAAAATTCTAAATTCTAGCCAACCTATCAAGGCGGTTTCAATGAAATTTCTACGAAATCCGACAAAAATAGTATTCTCTTTAATTATTACGCGCAAAAAATATCAATGCTCAGAAATTATAGAATTACGTTTATCAGAAATTTTGTGAACGTTTCAAAAAATTTATTATAATATTATTATAATAAATTATATAAATATTATAATACAAGTAAATTATTCTTATCTAAATTATCTTATAAAGTTCCGTATGTATACGTTGCAACTTTAAGATGTCAAAAATTAATAGCATAAAAAAATAATATTTAGGAATAATTAAAAAACTCCAGATCTTAGACAAAAAGTATTTTCACATGTACATGGTCCAATAAGATATTCTTATTTTAAGACAAAAAGTACGAAAATGTGATTTTTTTATAAAATTATTACATTAGAACATACAAATAAAATTTCATTTTAAAACAGCAATTCATTTCGCATATTCGTATTTGTAAAAATACGAATAGCTATCAAATCAAATGAAAGAGTTTAAAATTGTTTTCCCTAAAATACATAAGAAACAACAAAGTATTTCCTAGTTTTCGTTACGAACGTGTCGGTAATTCTAACTTTGGACAAACGAAACTGAGCGAGTCGCAATGGTTGCACGTATATCCCTCTATTGCAGAAACCCTTTCCAATCACCCGGACGGTGCCACATACGATCCTTACGTGCAGCGATCTACCAACTGCCTTGCGCACGTGCAAACCATCCTCATATATAGTGTCCTGGTTCATCGAACGTGGAAAGGATACGAGATGGTAAAATCACGGAACTATGTGTCCAATAACGGATACAGACATTTTCCACGGCAGACAACCCGCGTGTGACCCAAATGCGTCTGGAAAAGTTACGAAAAATAGAAACTTAGAAACGAAAAGTCATGAACAGATATATGAAAAAAGAAAAAGAAAAAACATTTTACAAACATTTATCTTGTGGCGAGAAAAATTGCGGTTGATATCAAACGCAGAATTTATAATATAATTTAAAATACAGCGTCAATAATTATTTTTGAATGTTCTGCTGAACAAGTAAATTGCTTCGAATGACAAAAAGTGTGATTCAACAATAGAATCTTTTAATTCAGGAATAATCTGCGTCCGCCGTAGCGTTTAAAATACTTTCCAAGTTCCACAAGATATTTCAAGCATAGCGTTTGGCACATCGTAAATTACATTCCTCTCGTTCACGTACGCAAGTATTGATTATAGAGGTAGACTCGTACATTCAAGTCCACTTTGGTTGCCCAAACACACCCTTCGTTCACAATGTTCCGGCCACTCCCGATCGTAGGGATACTGAGTCTTCTATCTCTACCAAACATTGTGATTTGCTCAATGTATCATGTTTACCATGAGTCGCGTATCGTGAAGTTATTTATGGGGTTACCGGTCCATTTTTTCAAGTCCGAAAATAACCATTGTATTTCTCTTTTACGGGCAATGTTTATACTCCCCACATTCATCATTTAATTCGAACAGTTTCGCCGTATTACGGTAAAAAATGTAAACTTCTAAAGGATAGTAGATATGCGAGTCATACGAGACAATGATAAATGTTACGCTTAAATTTCAATATATTGGCTGACTATATTTCATTGTATTTTTGTATCTTGAATGATTATCAGACATTCGGGATGACATTTTTATCGTAAATCTACTTTTGTTACATCTGATATATTAAATATATTGTTGATCACAAGCATATTCTTGGAACATACATTTATCGCATCCGTAAAACTGAAACTTTAATTTAACAAATGTTAGCGTGATACAAAAACGATATGACATTGCAATATATTTTACGCGATATTTCTAGTTCCGGATTTCTACTTCCGTTCGATATTGACCATGGAAAATGTATACATAGTCCGAAATGTCGAAGCGTACGTGACTGTACAAAATTGGTGCGACAAATTAAATTTTTCTCCCTTCTTATGTAGTCTCTCCATACTATTCATGGAGAAGAAAAGCCGAAAGCTTAGTGGTGAAACCGAGGGAAATGCATGCGCGTGATTGGCGAGAAAGGGTGAGTTACGTACATACATAGAGAAGGTTCCAGCATGTTTTATCGCTTGTTGGGCCAAAATTGGTAGGATATTCGGTATAAATTCACCTTCGATGGCGGCATTATTTGACGTTGGCGTAATATGTGAGAATATGGCGGCGAACCGCAAGTACGGAATGACGTCGAGCTGGAAGAAAAACTTTGGAACGAAAACGCGTGGGGTGGGTTTTTATCCGTTCATGTTACGACGCTCGGCTACGGAGGAAACGGTGGGTAAATCGAATCTCGACTTTGCGCCCTCTCTTCGCGTCCTTTGCCCGGTTTCCGCAGCCACGGCAACGAGGAGCAAAACGGCAAAGCCGGCTTTAATTACTTTTCGCGAAATAAAAAAGATCAAGGATACGCTTTGGGTCGCGAAGATTGAATTTTAATGTATCGCATTGGCAAGAAAGCCCGCAAACCTCGGATTCTAATTCTAAATCATGATAGAACATTTCATTATTCGTACATAGACAGAAAAGCTGCAATATGTAATCTCTTTAAAATTTTTGTTTATTAAATAAAAACTTTTTATATTAAATTTAAAACATTTCTACCATGTCTGATTTTATATATATATATATATATATATATATATATATATATACATACACACTTATAATAAGTCTGAAAAGATATGTAAATCATCGCAAGCACACGTATGCGTGCAAATGCACTAATTCGCCCATTATAGATGTTCTAAGCCGTAACAAATCGATCGTGCATAACCAAATAATTCGCTAATTGCATTAACAGGCGAATTCATGCGCTCAAAGTATTTAAAATGTTATTAAAAATGTAACAGTCATATATAACGTCATGTGTCCGTTTGACGAGATTAAAAATTTAAATTTGCCTCGATAGAAAAAGAGAGAACTATCGACGACGAGTATTATTTTTTTCCGTATGTTTTTTTTTTTTTTTTTTTAAAAAAAAGGTGACCGGTTTTGTCCGTTTACGTGTAGTTCACATAATCCGTGAAATTCTATTCTACTGTGCAACGTCAGCCGTACGGCGTAAACAGGATTCTATTACCGATGTGTAAACGAAAGGTTTTTATATATCCACTCTCGCGTATTGCTGCACAGTTCATCGGTACAAGTACGGTAGGTACGCCCGTATCATCCCTAGCAGACAAATGTAACGCATGAATGACACCGCTGAGAACTAGTGGTTCGTAAAGTATCTACGCCACACGACGTATACGTGACGTGCGAGGTAAACGTTTCCAGGTCCCCAGAGGTCCGCCCAGATCGAAACTCGGGAGTGGCGCAGCTACTCCACGCCATCGAGGGACTGTTTATCAATCAAGTTAAGCAAATACCGTACATGTAACGTAGCGTATTGCGGGGCGCTGTTGCGTCTGGCACATCTGTATGTGCTCGCATCGCATCAGTCCATTCAGTGTAAAATACAGTAATGCAATGAATGCATGCATGGCGCGCTAAGTGAAAATCTTAAGCGTCACTTCATGTCGGAAATAATTTCTAATATTGCAATACGCATCGGAGATTTATGTAAACTATAGTGCATGCAACTACGTAGCTTATATTCCTAATATCACCACAATTCACAAAATAATACACAACTGATTTTCGTAAAACGCATCAATAAGTTTGGATAAAGTGTTCATCAAATGCTCTCTCAAGTACATGAAATTTGCGTTACTCGTATTTAGAACGTGTATTGAATAAAAGATGAAGTACTTTGCTGCAGTTGCATGTTTCGAGTATAGAATTACTTGATATATCTTGCGATGCACTTCTGCCGCAGTGGAATATTTTTCCAAATGCATTACAGATGTGTCTACAAACTCGTAACTCCAGCATCTTTCTTAAAATTGAGCTATGCCACATATCGAGCCACATATATGTGAACGCTAATAACACATTAATATCGTAACAAATTGCATTTAATTCGTTACTGCTGAATTATGATCCAAAAATTATACCAATAATACATAATATAGAAACCTATCGTAAATGAGCATGAATTATAACAACTGTAATACATTACGATTTGCAAATTATGCAAAAGGATTTAATTACGAGATATTGATATTGCATCCTTTAGTAAATATTTATGATAATTTGACATAGTCGTTGTTGACTTTCTCTACGAGGGATTTTTGCAGATGTAATATTCCATTTCACACAAAATCATCATTTAGCGAGCTAAAATTACACAGCTACGTTGTCACCTTACACCGCGGTACTTTCCGATTCTGCGCTCCTTTCTTCTTTCCTTTCTCTTCTGATTTTCTGCATCAAATTTCTTCTTTTTTTACCCTTTCTCTGGATACCGCAATATTCATGATAAATGAGCACACGCAGACGGTACATTTGTATGAAACGCGCCAAATGCGATTTGGACGTAGCAACCATTCCACTTTACGAAGGCGCATAAATGTGTATGAAGTTTTACGGGCACAGACGAAGGTGCAGACCTACGTAATCGCCAGCCGTGGCATGATAAGTTCGAGATAACCAAAAGGGAAAACCATTTCGATGAAAATAAAGTCAGTTGAGAATAGAAATAGAATGGAATAGAAATAATATATAAACACGATGCAGTCGCTATTGTAAATCTTTTTTCAAGTGAATTATTGTTTCGTCAATTATCACAATGTCCCATCAATTTCTGCGTGCAATCGCCACTTACAAATCTTAAATCACATTGTTAATGAAAGCTTTCTTAACGATAGCATGTATATAAGTCGAGGATGCAAATAAGTTTCGTAAATATGTAAATATATTCTGACACAGGCGGAAAATGTACAACGGAGAGTTGAGTTTTGACCACGGCATACTACTCCGACCTGACCAAACTGCCGAGAACTTCGCCGACAATAGCATTAAAATTATTCGTCTTCGGGATGATAAAATTACAACGTGTCAACGAATGCGCCGCGCAGAGAAACTCTGGACAAACGTGGATGTAATGTGCATCCGCGGCCAACGGTGATATATGGTTTTCGCAATGTTGCCGTGAAGGATGCTAAGTTAAAGGTTTCTCGTGGCTGGCGAGCTTTACGACTTTCTGGAACGTTTCACGAAATCGTTGCCTCCTAAGGGATTCCCGCCTGCTCGGCCATCTAGCATTCACTAAATAAATTCACCTTGATGCAAGCAATAGAGTTCTCCGCCTTTTCCACATTTCCATTTAATTAGCTTAACATTCACGTCACGACTTTTATCGTTAAGTTTTCGTAACAATGGACACGTACCCGAGATGGCGTGAATGAGATGTGGTCGTGAAATACTGGAAATTATCAAAACTCAGAGGAAAATCGAAAAGTTGAAAGCCATGGCTTTAACCAAAAGTTTTGGGGGAATGAAGAAAGAAAATCGGATAGAGAGAGAAGAGATAGATAGCAGCCGATGCTTGCGAATCTTTCGTGAGGCTTATCGGTTTCGAGCACTTTCGAAGAACGACTCTCCGATACAGGATCAGATACGCCTTAAACTTTGAGAAACCACGAATCCTTCTCACTTACCACGTGAAGCTTGCACCGTTAGAATCAGAAATGGGCTTTTTAATCGCAAAATTCGATTTTCTTTTCTCCAGGAAAGTTCTTGTCAAACTTTCTCTCTACTTTTCTTTCAGTACGAACAAACTTTAACGAAGAACTTAAAGATATTAAAGACAAGTACCAATCGTATCTTCGTCGTTTCTAAGTTTCTTCTATTTCTATATTCAGATTTTATATATATATATTATATATACATATAAATATGTATCATGTAAAATAGAAAACTTTATAATAACTTTATAATAACTTTAAACCATGAAAAATAATAGAATTTAAAATATAACAATATTATTGTATAGGTGTGATCCACTTGGTGCTACAGATACTTTGAGCATTTAATTGATCAATCAGAAGAAAAACTTTTGATAATTAGCAATTTAGAGAATATCTTTAAAGCATTTGTAACATTAAGTGGACTATACAGAAATCTTCATTTATTTATAACTCATTGCTATAATTCAAATTTGCGTAGATAATGTATGTAACTAATAATAAATTTACAATTAAGCTTATATAAACTGTTGAAATATTAATTTAGAATACTTTTTTTTGTAATTATCTACATGGTTAAATTAAATTTATGTCTTATATTCTAAGAGATGTAAATTTTAAACACTAGAAAATCTGTAAGTCAAATGTAAACGCTTTTTATGATCAATTCACGTGTGATGCAAGATACAGAGTTCATTCAAAGTTCGTCAATGAAATTGCACAGAGTTGCACGGAAGACTAAATTCGACACGCTATGCATATCACGGTACTTCGCCATAAGACCGTAAAAGTCGCTCGCGTAAACAGACAAACGAATGCGTCTCGTTGTTTTAACGTTTCAAGCGTATTATCTAGACGAGCGCACGTCAAAGTGCCGAGTCACATCAGCAATTTTCGCCCGGTGAGCGAAGAACTTGAACACGATGCTCTGTACGTGACTAGACACGATTTTCATTTTCGGTCATTTGATTTTTCGTTACTTTGCCTATAGAAAAACAAAGGCGAGATGCAAGATAGAAATTATCACGACGCGTCGCGACATAAATCTTGCTAAATTCAAGACAAACAGAGAAATTTCCTCCATCAGCGCGTGCATATTTATAATACGTAAATTACGCAAGATAATAAATAATTCAAATAAGCAAGTTTAAAGATACGTAATTTAATTTGGTAAAAATCAATTTAGACAGAAATATCTCTTTTATATTATATTTCTATCTCTTCTATTGAGCAACGTCAATGTCCATTATGCATGCCACGTTTCTGATAAAATGAAACAAAAGTCCAGAAAAATGTTCCCAGGGATGCTCGGACGCGCGTAGATAGCGACAATATCATTTCCGTTCGTGCAAATTTAATATGCGCGCGCGCAGGCAGAATAAAAACACATTCGAACGCTGACGAGATATCGGAATAATGAACCGAGAACGGGTGGGCTTCCAAAGTCGGAAATGCTTTCACTCCATTTAGCTGTGAAATTAATATTTTTATAGAAAAAAAGCACATCGCTCAAAAAAATCTTTATTTATTAATAGTGCAACATGATGAGGTAAAATTAAACTTCTTGCAACCGTGGTCGCGACAGTTAATGAAAGAGAAAGAGTTAAGAAGCATATAATGATAAAAAATGTATAAAAGGACTCAGCTAATTGGTTGGTAAAAGCGGGAACAAAGAAACGAAAACGATGCAAGAGTGTCGCAGCGATGAATATTTGACGACTAGTCTGTTTTTGTACGAGCCCGACCAGAATAGCTACGTGATTGTGTATGTATGAGATAAAAGAAAAAGAACGAAACTGCACAAACAGCAGTAGACCTTCTATGACACGATTATTCTAACTCGTAGGAAATCTCGGGAAACATGTCATTCTGTCCTTCACAAAGCTTGATGTGTCCGCTTAATTTTCCACGATACTTTGAAATTCAATCTCGACCAGAAAATTAATTTTAAGATGCACATGTGATTCACGCTGTGGGAC